>Ga0315289_10000096_pt1 | contig 136308 bp, 154 predicted proteins | sample YL17G11_40_MG_FD_203452 | JGI IMG/M metagenome (GOLD analysis project Ga0315289, IMG submission 203452) | Sediment microbial communities from Yellowstone Lake, YNP, Wyoming, USA - YL17G11_40 | ecosystem: Environmental > Aquatic > Freshwater > Lake > Sediment | place: USA: Wyoming | collected... | reverse complement strand
CTGCTCAAAATTCATTTGAAAACCCCTCCTCATAAAAATCAACCTTGCATAAATAACGCAGAACTAGAAAAAATACTTTACGCCAAAAAGAGGGAGTTATTCAAACTTCTCAATAATCTAAACGGGACTTAAAAGTAGGAGCAGGATCAGTAAGCCAAATCTGTTTTTGATTTTTAATAGCCTGGTTAATTAAATTTTTGTATGGTTGCGCTTCTTTTATTCCATAACTGAAAACTCTTGAAACACCGCTTGTCTCAAGTACTAGTGCATCATATTTAATTGGAGACTTTTCATAAGGAATTTTTAGTTTATGATGACCAAAAATCAGCACGTATTTTGCGTTAGGGGTTTCGACTGTAGTCCAGGCCATGAAATACTAATTGGTTAAAGTAGTATAAAAATCATTCTTCTTTCCATTCCGCGTCAATGATTTTCCTTATCTCTGAAGCCTTCTTTTCTCCGATGTTCTCTACTTTCTGGAGTTTTTCTTCTGAGGCAAGGAATAATTTTCTTATTGAGCCAAAGTGCTTGAGCAGGCTTTTGGCCATTGTAGGGCCAATTAAAGGAAGGCTTTCCACAATGAACTGCTGCAATTCGTTTTGAGTCAAACCTTTTCTTCCAATCCTCAGCCTTATGTCCCTGTCTTTTCCTAATTGTTCTCTTTTTGCAATCAAGTAAAGAAAGGAAACGCTCTCCTCCAGGTCTTTAGTGAAAATAATTGGGACGTGATAATCCAAAGCAATTGATGTTAGGGCGCCTTTTATTGCGTTCCCGTGAATATTCCTTAAAGCATAAATTTCTTCCTGCCTTCCTTCAATAAGCATTAAAGGCTTCTCGTAATTTGAGGCCATATCTACTAACTGGTTGAACAGCCTTCCGTCAATCATTGACTGCAGGAAGTCTTCCACAGTCTTTCTTTCCACTATAACCTGGTCGCTCAAAACATAATCTCCTAATTCTAATTGCTTTACTTTAATGAAGACGTCTTCCCTCTTGCTTAATTCCCTTACAACATTTGAAGCCTGCTCTCTTGTGTCCACGAAAATTATTATCTTGTTTTTTGCTTCTTCATTGAATTTTGTGAGAGTAGTCTGCGCTTCCATTTTCTTTTTTTCCAAAGGCATTCCCTTCATTGAATGGAGAACTTTCTTCATTGCCTTTTCCTTGCTTACAGCGCTCCAGTAAAAGCTTTCATCCCTTGTATTCCTTGCCATCAATATTACCGCCTTACCTTTTGCAAGCCTTCCTGTCCTTCCCCTTCTCTGGATTGCCCTGATTTCTGAAGGAACAGGCTCAAAGAATACAACCAAATCCACTGCCGGTATGTCGAGACCTTCTTCAATTACCGAAGTTCCGATCAAAGTATTATATTTTCCTTCCTTCAAGTCCGCAATTGCCTGGATTTGCTCTTTCTGGCTCATTCCTTTATCTCTCTCCTTCATTGCCTGGCCAACAAATCTTTTTGCCTTAATTCCTGCAATTGAATTCAGCTGTTTCTCCAGAAACTTTGCTGAGTCTCTGTAATGGTTGAACACTATCACCCTGCTTTCCGGGTTCCCTGCAAACTGCTTCGATAATACCTCCTGCAATTTCTCTACTTTAGGGTGAATTATCTTTTTTTCATGCAATGCTTTTGTCAATGCAATTGCTTTCTGTATTTCTTCTTTTCCTAAAATGTATTTTCCTGCTTTTGTTGCTCCGCTCTTCTGCGAGGCAGAAAACATTTTCGCAAAGTATTCCTGCAGTGAAGAAATGCCTTGGGTTTCAAGGAGAAGCTCTGCGTGGGCAATCTTGAGCAATGCAGCGCACCTTGAGGCAGCCATATAAATTGCAGGATGGGTTTTCGCCCTCTGAATTAAGTCCCTTCTTATTCTCACCTGCAATTCTATTAAGTCCTTCCTCCTCATCATGTTAGGGTAAATTCCTTTTGCATAACCCAGCTTCTTCAGGAAGAGGAGCTGTTCTCTCATGAAGCCTTTAAGCAGTTTCTTTATTTCAAGGAATTCTGCAGGCAAGTCAACCTTAATCCATTCATTTTCTATTTCATGAGTATAAGGCTTTACGTCCTCATCTCCCTCAGATTTTATTTCAATGTTCTGGATGAATAAATTTTTGCATACCTCTTGAATTCTCTCTTCTTCCCCTCCAGGGGAAGCAGTCAAAGCCAAAATTAAGGGCTGGAGCGCCTGCTTCATGTAGTTTTGGGCCAGGAAAACGTAAGAATAGTTCCTTACTGCCCTGTGGGCTTCGTCAAATACAATAAGGTTCACGTCTTTCAGGGAGAGTTTTCCCTGTATTAAGTCGTTTTCTATTGCCTGGGGTGTAGCAGAAATAATTGAGGCGTTCTGCCATAACGCTTCCCTTTTGCTTGAGGGAGTTGAGCCTGTAAGAAGAACAATTTTTTCTTCTTCTAATTTCATGAATTTCGTGAAAGAATTCTTGTGCTGTACTGCCAAAGGCTTTGTTGGAGCTACAAGAAGAATTTTTGCTTCAGGCTTTTTTTGCAGTAAATGCGCTGCAATCATTACTGCCACAATTGTTTTCCCTAAAGCTGTTGGTGCTACCACCAAAGAATTGCCTTTCTCGAGCACTCTTGCTACTAGCACTTCCTGGTAGAGCCTTTGCTCTACTGAATTTTCTTTTATTAGGGGATGAACAACAAATTCAGGCATAACTATTTAGGGCTTGAATAAAAATTAAAAGAAATAGGATTGAAGGATTTTACTCTTTCTTTTCTTCTGCTTTTGCTTCTTTTATCTGGTTGCTGAGCTCGTGCATGAAGGTCTTCCTTATGACGAATTTCCTGTCCACCTCGCTTATTAATACATCACAAGCTGACTTTATTGACTCTAATTCTTTTATTATTCTCTCTTTTTCTTTCTCTATTTCTGCCACGTTCTCGTATAATTCAATTGCATCCCAGAACATTGAGCCGTCAACATAGGTATAAGGATGGTCGTTCATCTTCTTTGCCATTCTTTCAACCATTTTCCCAAGCCATAAATTCATTTCCACTTTGACTTGGCCTTTAATCTGCTTTCCTTTGTCCAAGTGCTGTCTTAACATGTTTACTATTGTAGCCTTGGGGAAAGGCAATTCAATGCCTAACTCTTCTTCTTCCTCTTCTTCCGGCACTTCAGGGAGGGCTTCAGGCGCTGTTTCAGCCATGGCCTCAGCTTCTTCCTCCAGCTCCTTTTTTTCTTCTGCTTTCTCGGTTTTCTTGTCCTTTTTATGCTCTTTTGCCATAAAACCACCCCTCAAAAAATTACTACCTGCAACGCATAATTAGTTCTATAACATTACTCCAGCAAACAAAATATAAAGCCTCCATGCACTAAAATTCAAGGGTTTAAAAAGGTTACGGAAGGGGCGTTTTTTTAGCATTGCATTAGAATTTCGGGCGGCAGAACCAAAAAAAGCATAATAAAAGAAATGCCTAAAATTAAAACCTAATAAAATGAAAGAGCAGCCCAGCAACAATAACCACAAGGCCCACACTGAGTGCAAATACCCCGCAAAACTGGAAGATAGCAATAGAAATCAACATAAACAGGGGAATTTGCCACTTATACTTTTTAATCCAAGAAATGAAATCATGTGTTAAGTCCATGCTTTTATTTGTGTTTTTCTTTGTTTAAAACACTTTATTGTTAACTTTTTTCCTAATTTTATTATTCTTCTTTTTTCGATTCTCGTTTTAGATGGCACTTCCTACATAACGCAATCAAATCACTCATTAATTCATGCCCAAGATTATCATAGGTTAAGTGATGGACGTCAAGACTCTTTCCAGAGATACTACAGTCTTGGCACTTGTAATCTGCTTCCTTCAATTTTTGTCTTCTTTTTTCATCCCACTCTCGAGACAACATATACAGATTTTTTTTTCTGGTCCGCTCTTTAGAATACATAACTAAGTTCGTAAAGTCCCATTTATTATTGTTTGGTTTTGTTGCTTCTTCACGTAATTCTTCACATAATCTGTCAACTTTAGCCATTTCTTTTTGGAGTGCCTCTTTTTTCTTAAAAAGGTTTGCTTCAAGTTCATTGTGCTTATTCTTTTTATCTTGTATCTCATCTTCAATTTGGCGGAGCTCTTCTTGTTTCTTTTTTAAGCCCGATTTTGTATTTTTTAAGTCTCTTTCTAGACTTTCTAGTTCCATTAGCTTTTTTTCAAGTGTTTCTTTTTGTTTTTTTGCTTGTAAAACTTCAGTTTTTATTATTTCTATCTTTTTTGAAGCAAGCGCTATCCTTAATTTCAATTGTTTTGTTATTTCCTTCTCTTGCTCTTTTTTATTCCGTAATATTTTTAATACAAAAAACCCAATCACAATCGTACCAGCAAGTAATATGCCAATTATTGAATACAAAAAAAATTTATCGTCATTTGCTTTCTTTTCTGCAAGTAAAAGTTGTCTTTCTTGTTCTTGAAGCTCTGCTTGTTTAGCTTCTGCTGCTTTCTTTTCTGCTTCTACTTTTTGTTTTGTTGCAATTGTTTCAGGAGATTCTGCGCACAATCCTGTTTTTGGGTCAATATACTTTGTTATGCACTCTTCAAAACTACAGATTGGTTTTGAAGCAGTTTCTATGGTTTTTTTCTTAACACATTTTGTATTATCTTGACATTGTACTTCTGTTGCAGGGTCGCACAGGCAATCATTTTGGTAACATGCGTTTTGAGAATTGCATCTGCCCTTTAAACAGTATCCCCCGCCGCATTCCAAATTTGTTGAACATATATCACCATCATTTTTTCCTTTGCATTCTAAGATAGTTTTTTCGATTGTTTCTTTTTTTTGTGGAAAATAGTACGAGTTTTCAAAAATTTTGAATTTTATCGTGTCCATCAGGACACTTGCATCTCGGCAATAGCCCTCATGGCCAGTATCCCCAAATCTAATGAAATCCCTTGCAGGAACAGAGATTGTTTTTTCAAACCTTTTCTGCTCATAATTACCAAGACAATTGTAACCGACTGAAAAACTTATGTTGGCGTCAATTGGAAAATCATAATTATTTATAATTGAAAACTCCACACTAGCTCCGCCAGCCGTAGCCACAAATTTATCTGTAATTAGTTCTGGACCAGCAACAAACTCATTAGTGTCTTTTAGTCTTATGCCAATTACTTCTTCAGTAATATTTTTATCAATCTGATACTGACAATTCAAGTCTTCTGCATAAACACCCAGTGAAAGAACCAACAAGAACAGAAAACAAGCAAATTTTTGTAACCGCATAATACCACTTAGAATACTTTAATTTAAATCAATTAGCCAAAGAAACCAATTTTGTGCGTTTTCGGGTTTTTTGTGCAGACGGGGCATTATTTTTTTAATTAATTTCCTTTTTCACCGGCATTCCACCACCGAAAACGATTTAGAATTTAAGCCCAGTATAATTGATTAGGCGTGGGGTTTTGGGATGATTAAGGCGGTATTGTTTGATTTGGATAATACTCTGATTGATTTTGTTGGAATGAAGGATAGGGCTGTGAATGCAGCTGTTAATGCAATGGTTGAGGCTGGATTAGGGCTAAGCAAGAAAAAAGCGAGGAAAGCATTATTCAAGTTGTACGATAAGTATGGGATAGAATATCAGTTCATATTCCAGAAGTTCTTGCTTGAGACAACAAAAAAGATTGACTTCAAGATTCTGGCTAAAGCAATAGTAGCTTACAGGAAAGGAAAAGCAGAGGCAATCAAAACTTACCCTAAAACTTATGAGACGCTCTCAGAATTAAGGAAACTGAAGATAAAATTAGGCATTGTATCTGATGCCCCGAAGATTAGTGCATGGCTGAGGCTGGCTGAAATGGATTTGATTGAATTCTTTGATTTTGTTATTGCGTTCGAGGACACGGGAAAAAGGAAGCCTGAAAGAAAGCCTTTCTTGAAGGCCTTAAAGAAACTGGAGCTGCCTGCAGGGCAAGTATTGTTCGTCGGAGACAACCCCAAAAAAGACATTAAGGGAGCAAAAGCTGTTGGAATGAAAACCTGCCTTGCAAAGTACGGGCAATGGCAGAAAGGAAAACAGAAAGCAGATATTACAATTGACTCGATAAGCGAACTAGTGAAGGTTGCGCGCGAAATGAAGTAAGGCAGGGAGAAAACGCTGTGATGGAGTGAAACTCCCGGATATTACTCATCATGTGTTGTTACTCATATGTTTTTAAAGGTTTTTGAGTAATAGATAGTTATGGCTTATTTGGCTAGGCAAAAGAAAGGGGAAAGGGAGTATTATTATCTTGCTGAAAACATTCAGGTAGCCAGGGGCAGGAGAAAGCAAATCAGAAAATATGTTGGCACGGAAAAGCCTTCTGAGGCAAGGCTGCAGGTTCTGGCGGCAAAATTCGAGGAAGAAATTGAAAAAGAAAAAATCAGGCTGCACGGATTTCATTATTTGACGCAGGATGAAATAAAAGAAATAGGCCAAATCAACAAGGATTTCTGGAAAAGATACAACCAGCAAAATAAGACAGTTCAGGAGCAGTTTGACCAGAACTTTGTGATGGCTTTTGTTTACAATACAAATTCAATTGAGGGCTCGACTTTAACGCCAAGGGAGGTTGAACTGCTTTTAAGCGAAAACATTTCCCCGAACAAGCCTTTGGATGAAGTGCTTGAGGCAAGGGCAGCAGAAAAAACCTTGAATTTCATAAAAGGCTACAAGGGGGAATTAAACCAGGGCTTCCTGCTGAAAGTGCATGAAACATACTTCAAGGAAAGCAAGCCGGGCATTGCAGGAAAATACAAAACAGTGCAAAACCGTGTCACTGGCTCGAAATTTGAGAGAACCCAGCCTAAATTCGTGCAAACAGACATGAAGTTATACTTCAAAGAATATGAAAGGCTCAAAAAAGAACTGCATCCATTGGAATTAGCTGCCTGGGCTCACTGGAAGCTGGCAAGAATCCACCCGTTCCAGGACGGAAACGGAAGAACTGCAAGAATAATAATGAATTTCGTTCTGCACAAAAACGGCTATGCAATGATTGACATTAAAACAAAAGAAAAACAGCAGTATTTCAATGCATTGGAAAAATGCCATTACAATAACAATGCACTGGCATTAGCAGTAAGATTGGTTAGAAGACTCAAAAAGCAATACCAGAACGCCTTAAGAGAAGCAATTTGAAAAATTCACGGGCATTCTGCTACCGAAAATGCTTTTAGGGGCGAGGCTGCAGTAATTATTACAAGGGGATGTGAATAGAATGATTGACTTTAATGAATTGATAAGCAATTATCTTTCGCGGGAAACTAGGGAGAAGAAGGTTGGACGGTACTACCCGTCAGAGTGCGGTTCGTGCCTGAGAAAGGTGTGGTACTCGTATAAGAATCCAAAGGAAGTGGACAAAGAGCTCATGAAAGTATTTGAGATGGGCAACATAATTCACGGCTTTATCGTGGAAGCAATCAAGAGCGAGAAGAACCCTCACGTGGAATTAATTGAAACAGAAGCGCCATTCCAGTTCAGGGAAGGAAACATTACAGTCTCAGGCAGAATAGACGATGTTGTCTTAGTGAAATTGAACGGAAAAAAATACATAGTGGAAGTAAAGTCTACAGCGGGATTAAAGTGGACAAACGAGCCCACAGAAAGCCATGTATTCCAATTGCAGTTATACCTGCACAACAAGAAAATAGAAGACGGCATTATACTGTACATTGAAAAGAACACCCTTCAATGCAAGCCATTTGAAGTAAAATACGATGAAGAAAAAGCGCAGGAAGCAATAAACAGGATAAAGGCACTGCACCAGTTCTTGGTTGAAGACGTAATGCCTGAACCTGAAGCCAAAACAAAAGAAAAAATGCAGTGGCAGTGCAAGATGTGTCAATATGAAAAAGAATGCGGAGAAAACCTGCATTAAGATAAAAACGCTTTTAGGTTAATCCTGACCTTAAAGAATCAATTTTTTCGTGAATAAGATTCAGTTCTTCTTTAGTCAAAGAATTGTATCTATAATCTAGCAAAGACCTCAATAAGTTAATTTTTACTCGGCTCGAAATAGTAGAAAAAGTTACAAAATGCACAACATCTCCTGCAGGAACACAAAGATTATGAATTCTTGCATTAACCTCGTGTGCGACAATTCCTCCAACTCCTCTAGCCTTACGTTTCCTTTTCCCTCTTCCTCTTCGTGCTTTAGTAAAAGGCGCCATTTAATTATAAAAAGAATTGAAAGCTTTAAAAACATTTCTGTCTAAATCTATTGATATGTCTAAGTCAGATATGTCTAATTTAAGCGTATTGGATTTGCAGGTGCTCTGGCAGATTTCATTGAAGCCTATTCACGCTTACTCACTGCTCAAGGTCTTGGGCGAGAAGAGAGGCAAAAAGATTACCTCTGGAGCCCTGTTCCCTGTGCTGAAGAAGTTCAAGGACAAAAAATACATTAAAGCCAGGAAGGCAGGGAAAAGGGAGAAGATTGTTTATGAGATTACAGCAAAAGGAAGGAAGGCATTGAAGGGGTCATGCAATGATTTTGTAGGATTATTTGATGATATTTTTAAGAAATACAGTTGCATCAAATGCGGGGAAAAATAAATGAAGAGAATTTACTTGGACCATGCTGCAACAACCCCTGTTGACCCATTAGTTGTAAAAGCAATGCTGCCATACTTCACAGAAAAATTCGGTAATGCTTCAAGCATTCACTCCTTTGGATTGGAAGCAAAAGAGGCATTAGAAAAGGCAAGGGAATTAATTGCAAGGAAAATTAATGCTGTTCCTGAAGAAATAATTTTCACTTCAGGGGGCTCAGAAGCAGACAACATGGCTTTGAGGGGGATTGCTTTTGCGCACAAGCACAAGGGAAACCATATAATTACTTCAGGGATAGAGCATCCTGCTGTAATGGAAACATGCAGGGAGTTAGAGAGGGAAGGCTTCAAGGTTTCTTATTTGGGTGTGAACAAAGAGGGATTCATTGACTTGGATGACTTGAACCAGAAAATTTCAAAGGATACAATTCTTGTTTCTGTAATGCACGCAAACAATGAGATTGGAACAATTCAGGACATCAGGGAAATTGGAAGGATTTGTGAAGAAAAAAATGTTTTGTTCCATTCTGATGCAGTGCAGTCTTTCACTAAAGTTCCAATTAATATTAGGAAGATTAATGTTGATGTTCTTTCTTTCAGCGCCCACAAGATTCACGGGCCTAAAGGCATTGGGGCAATGTACTTGAGTGAGGGAACCCCATTCAATAAATTGATTTTTGGGGGGCATCACGAATTTGACAAGAGGGCTGGAACAGAGAATGTGCCTGGGGCAGTAGGGTTTGCAGGGGCTGTTGGATTAGCAAAAGAAAAGTATGTGAAGCAGATTGCAAGGCTGAGGGATTATTTGATCAAGGAAATTGAAAACAAGATTCCTGACTCTAAATTGAATGGGCCTAAGGGAAATAAGAGGCTGTGCAATAATGTTAATTTTTCTTTTGCTTTCATTGAAGGCGAAGCATTATTGAATTACCTGAATTTTGACGGCATTGCTGTTTCAACTGGAAGCGCTTGCTCTTCCCAGAGTTTGGAGCCTTCTCATGTGCTGAAGGCAATTGGATTGCCTCACGAGATAATTCATGGGAGCTGCAGGATTACTTTAGGCAGGGAGAACACCAAAAAGGAATTAATTTTCACTATAAAAAGCTTGGAGAAGAACGTGAAGAAATTGCGGGATATGAGCCCTCTGAAAAAATGATTTGAAGGTGAATTGTAATGGCTGAATTGTACTCAAAAAAGGTAATGAAATATTTCAGGCACCCAAAAAACATAGGGGAAATAAAGAATGCTGACGGAATTGGAAAGGTCGGAAATCCTGTCTGCGGGGATGTAATGTGGGTTTACATTAAAGTGGGAAAGAACAGGAAAGGAAAAGAAATATTGAAGGACATTAAGGTGAAGACGTTCGGGTGCATTTCGGCTATTGCTACTTCTTCTATTCTGACTGAAATGGCTAAAGGAAAGACTTTAAATGAGGCCCTCAGAATTTCCAGGATGGATATCGCAAAAGAGTTAGGGGGCCTGCCTCCAATCAAGATGCATTGCTCTGTGCTTTCAGCTGAAGGATTGAGGAAGGCAATCGAGGATTACAGGAAAAAGAAAAATTAATCCTCTGGCAGAGCAGATTGAGGCATTTTAGAATACCTGAGCAATAGGACTGCAGCCCAGATGCTTGCAATCATTGCAAGAAACAAAAACAAGTGCATCAAAAAGAATGTAAGGTAGTAATGGGAGAAATAATACTGGTCCAATACCTCTGTTGTCTTGTATATTACTGTAAGCATTACAGACAAGGCAAAGAATTTCACTACCCCTGAGAATTCTGCTTTCCTAAACCTCTTGTATGCAATCAAAATTAAAGTTCCTGCTGCAAGGCCCCCGAAAATGAATAAAAGATTTGTTGCCATTACAAGGGTGTCAAGCAAAGCCATTTTCATTCACCAATGCATGAATTGGTGTCACCGTAGTATAACTCCAGCCAGTTGTCTTCAGTGCATTTCGTGTTCTCGCAGAAGACAAGATTGAAATTAATCAGCTCTTTCTCTACGTTTTCAATGTAGTAAACCCAGCCTCCAACCCCTCCAGTGTTTCCTACTGTCCATCTGGTTGTTTCCCATAGCATTCGCCCGGGAGCATAATTTGCATCCAATTCAGCTGTCTGGGGGCTAGCCAATTCGTCTGAAATCAATTCCACTACACTGCCTTTTTTTATTACTGTGTCTCCAATGTTCTTCAAGGAAAAGTACAATAGGAACTGCTTTTGCGTTATGTCATAAGAGCAGTATTTTAGTTTTGTTTCAATCTTCACTTCAGGCCTTGCAACGTAACCGCATACAGCAGAATTCTTTTCACCCACAGTGTAAATGCATTCCCCTAAAACGCAGTTTCCCCCACCTTTATAGGTGAAGCCCTCGCACTTGGATTCGCATGTAACGTACTGGCAGGGGTCCACAAAGCCGCCCTCTGAAGGAATGCCGTTATTAAGATTATTGTTTATCTGCTCTTGAGTGCACCCGGCCATAACTAAAGCCAGAGCAATAATTCCTGCAAAGATTAAGCTTTTTGCTTTCATGTGTTATTAAATGTAGAAACTTATATTTAATGTTTTTCCTTTAGCATTTTCAAAATGTCATTAAACCTTATTCTCTGGCCTCTAATAACCTGCCTTTCTTCAATTGGGGGCATTCCATGCCTTTCAATCTGATTTCTTTCCCTTCTAAGCAATTCTAATGCAGCCTTTTCTTCTGCAGTAAAATTTTTTTCAAGGTAACCCCCTAAAGCAATCTTTTGCTCTAAGGATGAGAGAACTTTCAGTATGTTTCCTGCTTTAATTATTTTTTCTTTTCCTGAGAGCAATTTTTTAATGTCTGGTTTTTCTATTACTGTGTCTTTTAAGTGCTTTTCCTGCAATGCAAATTCTTTTTTGTCTTTCGATTTGTCTCTTTTTTCTTTCTTGAATTTGCCTCTTATTTCTTCATTCTCAATTTTCCTGTTAATCAATCCAATAATTATGCCCAGCCTTTCCCTCACTTGATTTCTTTGCACTGGATTTAATTTAATTGTAGGCCTAATGATCCCCTGTATTCTGGCTATCTCTTTCAGGGTTTCTGCAGTGTTCCAGTAAGAGTCTTTTTTGAGGGCTTTCTTTTGCGCTAAAAAGCCAGTTAATTTTTTCGTGTTTAAACCCAATTTATACAGTTCTGTGAGGTGCTCTCCTACAATTCTCGGAATCTTTAATTTGCCTTTTTTGGCAGTAAGTGGAATAACGCCTTTGCGCGCAAGCTTTTCTGCTTCCAGCTCTAACGGAGAAATAAGCCTTCTTTTTTTTGCAGGAATTTTGCGGGCTGTCCCTCTTTCAAACAAGTTTTCCTGAACTATTAATTTGGGGGGTTTTCCTTTGCGCATCAAAAATCATTCAATCAATTTTAATTATTTTTTTATGGCACAAGCCTTTTTATCTCGTAATAATTAATATCATTTTCAGAATCCACTACAGCAAATAGCAGTGAAGTCTTAATATTCCCGCTCAATCTGACTTTCCTGCTCAATTCAATCATGTTCATTCTGTCATTCTGGCTTTTCACTGCAATCACCCATTGAGTGTGCTCTTCACCAGGCTTTTTTCCTCTGGGGTAAACCCTGAGGTCGAAGCCGAACTTGAATCCTGTCTTCACCACAAAGCCTCTTTCCCTCAAGTCCCTGTACACCAAGAACTTCCTGTAGAATTCCTTGTCTTTTTTTTCTGCAATCTTGAGGATTTCCTTTTCTCCAATTTTCTCCCCTTTGGAGTCCTCTAATTCCATTTTCTCTTTCTCAATCAGGTAATAAGTTTCAATTAAGTCTAACACAAACTCAAACTCTTTTTTTTCTCCAAAGCCTTTCTGTATTAATTGGTCCTTTAATTTTTTTTCTTTTATTAGGACTTTTTCTCCAGTAAGCAGATTCATTTCATTCCCTCTTTTTTATTTTCTCCAATAAAACAATTCTAATGCAATTAATTAAAAAAACATTATTCGAGTATTTAATATTAATGTGTTGAAGTGACTTGACATGACTGCAATAGACCCGTGGGGTTCAATTTTAGTGGAAGACTACGAGAGGCTCATAAAAGAATTTGGATTAGAGCCATTTGATGAGGCTACGCTAAAGAAGTTCCCCAAGCCGAACAGGCTCATGAGAAGGCATGTAATATTTGCAGGCCAAGGCTTGAATGAAATAGCCTCTGCAATAAAAGAAAAAAAGCCTTTCTATGAACTTACAGGAGTAATGCCTTCAAGCGAGAGAATTCATTTCGGCACAAAAAGTGTCATTGAAATGGTTTCCTACTTTCAGTCGCAGGGAGCAAGGACTTTTACTTTAATTGCAGACCTGGAAGCCCAGGCGACAAGAGGGATTTCACTGCAGGAATCAAGGAAAAGGGCTTTAGATTTTTATATTCCAGCATATATTGCTTTGGGGTTGAACCCGAAAAAAGCCTTCTTTTATTTCCAGTCAGAGAATAGAAAAGTAACAGAACTAAGCTTTATTTTCTCCCAGAAAGTTACATTAAACGAATTCAGGGCTATTTACGGAGACATTCACCCTTCAAGAATTCTTTCCGCTTTAACGCAGTCAGGAGACATTTTGTTTCCTCAGGCAAAAGAGAGAATGCCTGGCGTTGTGCCTGTAGGAATTGACCAGAGTCCCCACATCCGCTTGAGCAGGGACATTGCAAGGAGAACCAAGAATGAGTTTAAATTCTTTCTTCCTTCTGCCACCTACCATAAATTCGTTCCTGCATTGGACGGAAGCATAAAGATGAGCAAAAGCAATCCCAATTCCTTTATTTCTATCCCTGAGCCGCCAGAGCAGGCAGCAAAAAAGATAAAGAGCGCTCTCACTGGAGGCAGGGCTTCAATTGAAGAGCAGAAGAAATTAGGGGGCATTCCAGAAAAGTGCATGATTTTCGAGATGTACAAGCAGCATTTAATTGAAGACGACAAGAAACTTCAGCAAATTTACAATGACTGCAAGAGCGGAAAGCTCTTGTGCGGCGAAGACAAAGAGCGTGCAGCTTCATTGATAAAAAAATTCATGGAATCCTTCAACCAAAAATTCCAGAAAGCAAAAAAAGAAAAAATAGAATTCGTGAAAGGCTGATTTTCCGAGTTAAGTTTATTAACAAGGAAAGAGTTCTAACTTATAAAATGAATTGGAAGGAATTCTCTAAGCCAACTCCAGCAAAAATAATTTTTTGGATTATTTTAATTTTTATTGGAATTTCAGTATTTGCTGATGAGGCTCTTGAGTCTAATTTTAGTATTAATATTATAGGGCTTATTTTTGCTTCTCCGATCTTAATGCAGAACATAGATAAGCCTTTGAGTTTATTTTTTTTCCTTATTGTTGATGTTGTTTTTTGGTATCTGCTTTCTTGTGTTATTATGTTAATTATTTCTAATAGAAAACAATTATTGCAGGCAATTAGAAAAGAAAAACAAAAGAACCCGAGAAGGTTTTCACTTATTTCTGCATTAATAATAGTTCTATTATTGGTTTTTGTTTCTGCACTTTTTTATTTACAAATGAAACCTCTTTCTGAAAACCCAAAAGATGTAATTAATTTTGTGAAAAGTAAAATAAATGGATACACATTTACTGCCCTGTGTTGGAGCGATACCATAAACATTACTGTAAAAGCTAAAGATTTATCTCAAATAATTGTGTTAGACAACTGCTATTACGTTAATGCAAATTCTGGTACCCTTATTATTGATCAATACGGTTTTGTTCATAATGCAATTTATAAAAAGCCTTCAGAATATAATTGCACTTATAATAAAAGCAATTTATACCGTGTGATAGAAAAGGATGGCTCAGAGAAATATGTTCCAAAAGAAAATTTGAATTTTACGTTCGTTATTTATTGCTAGACACATGCTGCATTATAGGATTAGTAAAATAATTTTGTTATTCAATGTTTAGCAACCATTTCCATAAAGGAATTAATTTTATTTTCTTGTTTTTTATTTTTTCTTTGCCTTCTTCTTCTTTTGTAATTAAAATGCTCTTGTTAACTTTAAATTCCCTCATTGCCTCTAACAGACCTTCTATTTCTCTCTTTTTTACCTCAACTTCTTCAGAATTCCAGCAGACCTGAATTAATTCTTTTACTCTTAAACCATCTTTTACGACAAAATCAACTTCGTGGCTTTTACTAATCCAATAAAACACCCCTAAGAGAGGGTTAGCACAATTTTTTCTTTTTATTTCTATGAAAACCGTGTTTTCCACAAGTCTGCCGTAATCCTTTGAAAACCTGAAGCCTTTCACATTTCTTATGCCTGAATCAACACAGTAAATCTTTTTAGGGTTTATTTCTTGCTTTTTCAGAGAAAAGCTGAATAAAGAAAGACTGAAAACAAAGAAAGCATCTTGCAAATATTTAACATATTCTGTTATACTGTCTGTTGACAAAAAAACTGTTTTGCCTACTTTTGAAAAATTTGCTAAATTAGATATGTTTTGAAGGAAATAATTTATCATCTTCTCCATCTTTGCTGAACTCCTTATCCCCCTCCTTTTTATTATGTCCCTGTAAATTATTGTATCAAAATAGAACTGCAAGAGCTGGTTTTTCTTTTTCTCATCTTTTTCGAGCACAACCTCAGGAAAACCACCAAATTCTATGTATTTCACAAGATTATGTTTTATCTCTTGTTTTTTTGACAGCAAAGATATTTTGTTTTTAATATTCATTTTAGTTTTTAAAAATTCTTTGAAACTGAAAGGATACAAATCAAAATAAGCAAGCCTGCCGGCAAGCCTGTAAGAAAGATCCTCTTTAAGCATTGAAAAATTTGATCCCGTTATAAAAAACTTGGTGTTTTTTTCAAGGTCATATATTCTCTTTAAAGTGTTTTCCCATTCGGGAACCTCTTGAATTTCATCTATAAAAACAAAAACTTTTCCTTTAGGGCTTATAAGCTCTTTATATAATTCAATTGATTTAGAAATAAGGCCTTCTTTTTTTATGCGTTCATCATCTGCTTTTATGAAAAGAATGTTTTTTGGGTTTGTGCTTTTAATAAGGTAATCAACAATTAAATACAAAAGAGATGTTTTGCCGCTTCTTCTAACCCCAAGAATTGCTGTGACTTCTTTTCTTTCAATCCACTTAATTATTTCACTCTTTAATTCTCTGTCAACTAACTCAAACTCAACCTTTTTTTCCCACCAGGGATTCCACTCAACTAATATATCTTGATTCATATTAGATTATAATCGAGTAAAATATAAAAATCTTTCGATTATAATCGAATGTTTTTCACAAACCTTTCGAGCCTGTTGAATGCGTCTTCGAGGATTGGGATTGAGGGAAGGTACACAATCCTAAAGTGCGAGGTGCCTGGCTTTTGGCCGAAACCAGAGCCGTGAATTAAAAGCACTTTTTCTTTGCGCAGGAATTTCTTCACAAAAATTTCGTCGTTCTTTACTTTAATGCTTGGGAAGGCATAAAATGCGCCTTCAGGCTTAACGCAGGAAATTCCATTGATTTCATTCAATCTCTTGAAAGTGAATTCTGCTCGCTCCTTCAATTTAGAATTCATTTCCTTTAAATGCTCCTGGCTGCCTTCCAAGGCAGGCTTTATTGCGTACTGCAATGGATGGTTTGCGCTCAATCTTGCGCGGGCAATCTTGTGAATGCCTTCAATGTATTCCGGAATCAATTTTTTCGGGTCAAAGAATTCAATCCATCCAATCCTCCATCCTGGAACCAAATAAGCCTTGCTTAAGCCGTTGAATGAAAGGACAGGCACTTCATTTGAAAGGCCTGCAGTGAAATAATGCTTTTTCTCGTACACAAGCTTATTGTAGATTTCATCTGAAAACAAAACCAAATTTTTTTCTTGGGCCAAATCAATTAATGCTTTTACTGTCTCTTTCTCGCACACAGAGCCTGTAGGATTATTCGGGTTTAATAGAAGGATTCCTCTTGTTTTGCCTGAAATCTTTTTCTTTATGTCTTCAATGTCGGGCTGCCATTTATTTTCTTCGTTCAAAAAATAGTTCACAGGCTTTGCCTGAATTTTATTCAATACTGCATCATATAATGGATAGCCAGGCGAAGGCACAAGGAATTCCTGACCTTTATCTAAGAGTGCTGTGAGAGCCATTTCAATGCCCTCTGAAGCGCCAGTTGTTATGAGGACATCTTTTGCTTGAATTTGAATTCCTTTTCTTTGAGCTTCTAATGCAATTGCCTCTCTTGCTTCAGGTATTCCCTCTGAGGGCGCATAACCGTTCCTGTTTTCATGCATTGCATTGGATACGGCCTGAATCAAGTGCTCTGGCGTTTGAAAATCATAAATGTTTGGGTCTCCAATATTAAGGTAAATTACGTCAGGAAATTTTCTTGCGAGGAAAACAAGGTCTCTTATTGCGTACCTTATTTTTTTGGTGCGCTTTGCTGCACTGATTTTTTCCATTTTTATCTTTTCCATAAAGGTTTTCTGGCGATTTCTGTTTCTTCTTTTTTTTCTTGGGTTTCTTCCGGCGGAATTATTTCTATTACCTCAAGTTTTTTCTTGCATTCCTTTTTTAATTTCTTCTCTATTTCGTTCCACCACACGCCTTTCTGCTTCATTAAAACAATTTTGTCCACTTCATTCAGCGTTGCAACGTTGTTTATTTTTGTTGCTGTGTCGCCCCATTCAGTTATCTCAGAGCATTTCTTTTTTTTCTGGCCGATAATTTCTTTGACTTTCTGCATGAGTTTTGTGCCCTGCATTATCTCTGAAGTGGCAAAGCCGAACTGGCCTGCCATTGCGTTCACATCAATTACTAGAAGCAGTATTACCTCTTTTACCCCGGCAAGTGCTTTTTCCAAGAATTCTTCGTTGAACTCCTGCCTTGAAATTAACGGGAGGAGGATTTTCATATAAACCAATATAATATTGCGTGAAAAATTAATTAAGGGGTTTAGATAACAAAAAGGCTGTTTCTACAGGTTAATCTATTTATTTATATTAGTTTCGATATTTATCGAAATATTTAAATACTGTTGTTCTTAATTATTGTATTATGCTTAAGGCAGAGTTTGTTTTCAGGGAAATATTATTTCAGGTTTTGGAGAAAAAAATTTATGTTTTCACGCAGAAGGATTTAGCCGAAAGGCTGGATGTCTCTCTTTCCAATGTGAACTTTGCCTTGAGGCCTTTAAGGAAGATGAATGCAATAAAGGTCAATCCGAGAAATTTTTCTGTTGTGAATGCAAGAAAAATTCTTTATTACTGGTCTTCAGTGAGGGATCTGAAAAAGGATATAATTTACAAAACAAGGGTTGAAAGGCCTGCAAGGGAAATTGAAAGGGCAATGCCTTCAGGGATTGTGTTCGGGGCTTTCTCTGCTTTCAAGTTCAAGTTCAAGGGCGTTCCAGCTGATTATTCTGAGGTTTATGTTTATGGCGGCAGTTTAAGCGAAATAAGAAAGCGTTTTCCTGAAAGGAAAGGCAATGCGAATCTGTTTGTTTTGCAGAAGGACGAATTAATGAATTCTTATGGCAATACTACCCCTATTGCCCAGACTTTTGTGGATTTGTGGAATCTGCCTGAATGGTATGCGAAGGATTTCCTGAAAGAATTGGAGGCAAAAATCAATGGATTACTGGAATAGTTTGCTTACGGAAAAGAGCTGGCTTGTGCTGCAAGAATTGAAGGATAAATTTGATTTCCTGCTTATTGGGGGGTGGGCTGTCTTCCTGTGGGCTAATGCCCATAAATCCAAAGACATTGATCTGGTTGTGGAGATTGAAGAGCTCCAAAAAATCAAGGGATTGTATGAATTGAAGAAGAACGAAAGGCTGAGAAAATATGAATTTTTCGTTGAAGAGATTGATGTTGATGTTTATGTTCCTTTTTATTCAAAGCTTGCCCTGCCTGTAGAGGAATTAAAGAAGTTCACTGCAAAAATTCAGGGCTTTAAGGTTGTAAGGCCTGAAATATTGCTGATTTTAAAGCAGGGAGCCGAAATTGATAGAATGCACAGCGAGAAAGGATTGAAGGACAGGATTGACTTAATGGGTTTAATGCTGTACAACCAAATTGATTTCAGAAAATATAGTGAATTACTGGAAAAATATTCTTTGGTTGAATACAAGAAAAGATTGATTGAAGTAGTGAACGGCTTCAGGGAATTGAATTATTTGAATTTGAATGTAAGGGAATTCAAGAAAAAGAAATTGGAGTTATTGAACAAAATTAAGGGCTGAATTCACTCGATTGCCTCGTACTGATCCTTCCTTTTTTCGAGGAGCTCGCCTTCCTCTTTCAGGAATTCGCAGCAACATTTTATGAGTTTTGGCTCTAAAGAAGTTTTATCGCTTAATTCCTTGAGTGAAAGATTCTTTTTCTGCTTGAATGCAGAAAGAATTTTCTGCTTTAGTTTTTCGAATAATGGCACTCTGATGAAGTAATGGTTGCCATCAAAGCTTTTTAATCCTTTAATCTGGCTTGATTTTATTTCCTGCTCGTAATCATAGCAGAATTTCCTTGCATCAAAATCGCTTTTTATTATTGTGAAGCCTTCTTTTTCGATTCTTGGTTCAGTTGAAGGCACTGTTGCCTGAACTGGCTTCTGCGTTTGGGCTTGCTGTTGGGTTTGAATTGCTTGCGCCTGAGCTTGAGCCTGCATTTGCTCTTTCTTTTTTTCTTTTATCCTGTAAATGGGTTTCTTGTATTTTTCGCTTAGCCTGAATTTCTCTATTACACCTAATTTCAATAATTCCTGGAAGCGCTGGAGCTCTTCTTTGTTTAAAAGTTTCTCAAATTTTCCTTCCACTCTCTTATCAAGGATTTTCCTGTTGTCGAGGAGAGAGAAAATACGCTTGTCTATTAAGCTGAAATCTTTTTGGGGGGAAATAGGCTTTCCTATCAGGAGGAAAAGGTCTTCTTTTGCCCTGATTATTTCATAGTCTTTTTTTTCGCTTAAGCCCAATCTGTCAAATTCTGCCTTGTCCAATAGAATTGCAGCCTTGTCTTTATCCAGCCTTACTTCAACCATTGCTCCCACTATTAAATTCTAAGGGAAAAAGTATTTAATAAAATGATACATTAATTCAGATTCTCTTATGCTTTTTAATTGATTCCATTTGATTTATTTGGCTTGCTATTTTTTTCACTTCATTTTTTCTCTTTAATTCTTCGTTTATTCTGGCGCGCCTTTCTTTTTTTTCTTTTAGATAATCATTATGCAACTGTTTTATTCTTGTATAATTAAATATTTTAGACGTAATATCTATCTGAGGAAAATATTCAACTTTTTTTGGGTGCACCTCGAATTCTATTAAAACTCCATGCCCCCTCGATACAATAACAAAGTTTGGTTTTTTTTGCTGAATTTTTTTAATATAAGATAGATCACGCCTCCTTTCCACAAGGTATCTAACTCTTGCACCTTTTTCAATATTTTTAGGGTCATTATAAGATTGAGGTAATTTTGAACCAGGTCTAAGTAACCCGGATTCAAGGGACATTACTTTTCTTCCATTTGCTTTTGCATAATAAGCCAGCTCAGAATAAAAATTCCAATGTAACCTAAGTATTTGCCAGCGTTTTAATAACATTCGATCTGCATTTTCTTTGAATTTTTTTTCATAGCCAGGTAAAGCTATTTTTTTAAAGGAATTAAAGGTCTCTTTTTCAGGAGTTTCAAATGCAATAAGGTCTCCCTCTTTTGTATTTTGTAAAATAGATTTTTTTCCATAATCAATTCTTCTCTTTATTTCTTTTCTTGCTTCTTCATTAATAGATCCGTCAGAATTTAATAATTCATATGCATTTAAATGACCTAACGCAAGCAAATGAAAATCTCTGTATACTTTCTCTTTTTCTTTTTGTTCTTGTTCTTGCATGATTGAAATATTGTTTTTCTGGTTATTTATAGTTATCGTTCAATTTTCACAGGCACAATGCCTGCGCAAGTTTTTATTAATTCTTTCGGGCAGTAATTAGTGCATGGAGCAGAAGCACTTGTTTTTCCGTTTCTCTGAGCCTAGGGAAGGCCAGAAACAATTAATGCTTGATGTTTATTCTGCTTTGGAACAGAAAAAGCATTTGGTTGCGGATGCTTCTGTGGGAATTGGAAAAACGGATGCAGTGCTTTCCCCTGCAATTGATTTTGCATTGAAGGAGAACAAGAAAGTATTTTTTCTGACGCCGAAGATTTCACAGCATGAGATTGCACTGCAGGTAGTGCAGGGTTTGGCAAAGAAGTTTAATTTGAACTTGAAGGCAGTTGACTTAATTGGAAGAAGGTATGCGTGCATTGACCCAATTCTTTCAAGGGCTGATTTTGAGGGATTCTATGAAATATGCGCGAGGAAGAGGGAGAAAGAGGAATGCGAGTTCTTTGCTAATGCAAGAGGTTATACTCAAGAGCAAAGGAGAAAGGCAAGACTGCACTTGGATGAATTGCTGAAAAACTACAGTATTGCCTGGAGCCATCATGAGGTCAAGGAATACTGCGAGAAATGCAGGGGAAGAAAAGGCTTGAGGCCGTTGTGCGCTTATGAAGCCTTAATAGAAATTGCAAGGAATTCTAATGTGATTATTGCTGACTACTTTCATTTGTTTAATCCTTCAATTCAGGAAGTAATTCTCCCGAAAATCAAGGCCAAATTGGAGGATTCAATTATTATAGTGGATGAAGCCCACAATCTCTCGGAAAGGATAAGGAGGCTGATGTCTTCGAGCGTTAACACTTTTTCTTTGCTGAAGGCAGAAGAAGAATTAAAGAAGATGAACTGCAGGGAGTTGGCAGAAAAAATCCATGAAATAGAAAAGATTGTGAAGGGAATTGCAAGGCATTCCCTGAAGGATGAAGCTTTTGAGGCATTGATTTCAAAGGAATCCTTCCTTAAGCCTCTTTCTTCTATTGCTGGAGACATTGAATTGTTTGCCGGAGAATTAAAGGAGAAGGGAATTGAATTCATGGAGGCAGCAGGAAAAAGCAGGACTTCATTAATTCCCCTGGCTAATTTCTTTGGGAAATGGCCTCTGGAGCTTCCCTCTTATATCAGGATTGTGAAGCGCTCTAGGGCAGGAGACTCCTTCAGTATTTCTGTGAGGGCTTTGGACCCAAGCACTATTACCTCGAAAATTTTTTCTCAGGCGCATTCAGTTGTATTGATGTCTGGCACTCTTCTCCCAACAAAAATGCACGCAGACCTTTTAGGGCTAGAAGAAAAGAGGACGATGCTGAAGGAGTATGCTTCCCCTTTCCCTAAAGGGAACAGGATGAATTTGGTTGTTCCTTCTGTTACAACAAAGTACACTGAAAGAAAATACGAAGAATTCCAGAAGATTGCTGGAGAGGTCGCAAAGATTGTTAATTGCATTCCAGGGAATTCTGCTGTCTTCTTTCCTTCTTTTGGGGTATTAGAACAGGTAAGGCCTTTTTTGGGGGAGAAAATTTCAAGGGAAATTTTGGTGCAGAAAGAGAAAATGAATTCTTTTGAGATAAAGGAGCTGATCAATAAATTCAGGAATGCAGGGAAAGGTTTTGGTGCTGTATTGCTTGCGCCTGCCCAGGGCTCTTATGCTGAAGGAATTGACCTTCCCGGCAATCAATTGCTGTGCGCTGTAATTGTAGGCATTCCGTTAGCTGAAATGAATTTAGAGATTAAATGCTTGATTGATTATTATGAGGAGAAGTTCCACAGGGGCTGGCATTACGCTTACATTTATCCTGCTGTTAATCGGGCAATTCAGGCCGGAGGCAGGGTTATAAGGAATGAAAGCGATGAAGGAATTGTGGTTTTCCTGGATAAAAGATACTTGTGGAAGAATTACAGCAACTGCTTTCCAAAGAATTTCAGCAAGATTATAACAGAAGAGCCAGAGAAATATATTAAGTTGTTTTGGGAGAACAAGTAGATCTTTTACGGGCAATCTGCTTTAGAAACATATATAAAAGAGTTTTGGATATAATTTTTTTAGTTTGGTGTTTTTATGGCGAAAAAGAGAGCATTACTGGCTGTTGAAGGGAATATCCAGAGAGCTGGTTTTAGAGATTTTGTTGTAGAAAAAGCAATGGAATTCAATTTGTTTGGAAGAGTAAAAAATCTTGAAAACCAGAAAGTTGAAATTGTTTGCGAGGGAGAAGAAAGCGCTATTAAAAATTTCATTAAAGAAATAAATGTAAAGTCTTATCCAATTAATGTCAAGAAAATTGCCTTAAAGATGAGTTCCCCAAAAAATGAGTTTAATTCTTTTGAAATTGTTAGGGGAAAAGCAGATGAAGAGCTATCGGAGAGAGCAGATGAAGCAGTAAAGTACATGAGGCTATCATTCGGCAAAATGTCTTCGATGGATAATAAATTGGGTTTAGTGGATAACAAATTGGATTCAGTGGATAACAAGATGGGTTCGTTGGACAAAAAGATGGGCTCTTTGAATAAAAAAACTTCTTCAATGAATAATAAGATGGGTTCTGTAGACAAAAAAACCGGGCTTGTTTACAAGGAAACAAAAGGGCTTAGAAATGAGACAAAGTCAAGTTTCAGTTCAATGAATCAAAAGTATGGTTCAATATCAAGGGAAATGGCTGAGTTTAAGAGTGTGGTGGTTGATTTAAGCAAGACCCTCAAAAAAGACAGGGCTGGAATGACACTCTTAACAAAAACTATGGTCAAAGGCATAAACACTTTAGCAAAAGCAAGGTAATTAATCAATTCTATTTTTTGTTTTTTTGTTTATTTCATTTTATTTCTTCTACTGCTTCTTCCCTTCTTTTCCTTTTTGGGGCTGAAAGCTTTTCTGCTGGATAACCAACAGGAATTATTGTGATTGGAGTCAGATTTTTGGGCAGATTCAGTATGCCTTTAATTTTTTCTTCGTTGAAGGCCCCAATCCAGCAGGTTCCAAGGCCTAATTCGAATGCTTCTAACATTAAGTTCTGCACTGAAGCAGCAACATCCAATTTATTGTACAATTCTTTTCCTCTCTCTCCGTATCTTTGCTGTATCCTTGAATCAGTGCAAGCTATGGCAACCAACGGCGCTTGCGCAATGAATTCTTGGTTTAATGCTGCAATTGCAATTTCTTCCTTTAATTTTTTGCTGGAAACAAAATAGAATTTTCTTGACTGAAGATTGCCTGCAGATGGAGCCCAGATTAATGCTTCCTTCAATAATTCAATTTTCTCTTTTTCTATTTCTTTGCGCTTGAAGGCGCGCACTGACCTTCTTCCCTTGATTGCGTCAATTACCTTCATTTTAACCCCCAAAAAAATTGTTTGGGCAAAAGCTTAAATAATTGTTTTCCAATTCATTTTATTGTGCAATTAAATGAATGAAGCCAGAATCATTTTAGATAGGGCTGCGCCAACAATCCTGCTTGCAATGATTGTTATTTCCTTTATTTATTTAATTTATTCTCCGGGCTCAGTGCCTTCGACAATTAATTCCACAGGCCAAACATTCACTCAAGTTTTTTTCGGTGAGCTTCCTGACCCTCAAATAACCTGTGAGACAGGCCAGACAAGGCCTTGCAGTACTGCACACAAAGGAATTTGTGCTGTAGGAACAGAAACTTGCTATAATGAAACTTGGAGCGGGTGCCCTGCACCTCAAAGCGAAGTCTGCAATAATTCGGATGACGACTGCGACGGCCAAGTAGACGAAGCATTAACTCAAAGCTGTTCAATAAATCCAACTCATAAGGGGCCCTGTGCTGTTGGAAGTGAAACATGCAGTGCTGGAATTTGGTCTGGCTGCCCTGCGCCTCAGCCACCTGACATATGCTCTAATGGGATTGATGAAGACTGCACTGGAGCGGACTTAATTTGTACCACATGTTCTCAGGGGGCAATAACGCAAAGATGCCTGTGCGGAGGCACGGCATACAGCACAGGATACTGCTGTTCAAGCCAATGGCAGGCAGGCTCTTGCAGTGTATCCTGCCCTCAAGGACAGATTTTATGCAACAATAACTGCATTACAACTTTATGTTCTTCTAACACTCAATGCAATGACAATAATCCTTTGACTAATGACAGCTGCATTAATTCCGGGACATGCAATGCCCAATGCTCTAACACTGCAATAACAAATTGCCCTAACGGGAAGGTAACATCTTCCTGCAATTGCGGCGGCTCTTTGGTTAGTTCGGGTTACTGCTGCAGCAGCCAGGTATTCAGTCCGCCTTGCACTTTGGATTCTGAGTGCAATGACAGTAATCCTGCAACAAATGATTCCTGCCAGGGAACAGGGACATGCAATGCTGAGTGCGTTCACGCTTCAAGTTCTTCATGCGGGAACGGAATTCAAGACGTAGGAGAAAACTGCACTAACTGCCCTCAAGACATTCAATGCAGTTCAGGCGAATTATGCTGCTATGGATTATGCTGGCTTCCTTTCTGTTCTTCTGATGCTGACTGCACTATTGGAGAGGTAATAATTGGAGAGTGCATTGAGCCTGATTCATGCAATGCTGACTGCACTTACGATGAAGAGCCTGAACTATATGGCTTCTGTGGAAGCATGGAATGCAGTGCTTCAGAGATGTGCTGTGAAGACTTCTGTATTGCCACGATGTGCAATTCTGATGAGGAATGCGATGACTTTGATTCATGCACTGAAGACTTCTGTGATTATCCAGGAACATGCAATGCCTACTGCTTTAATTTGCCGGGCCTTTCCTGTGACGGAGAAGAAAAAAGCCAGTTTTATGTGAGCTATGAAGAAGAAATTGTGGACGAAGGAAAATTCAAGCTCAAAATACTGGACTTGGAGTTAATGGAGCCTGTTGAGGGAGCCACAGTAAATTATGACAATAATTCTGTTATATCGGATGAAAAAGGAATTGTTGAATTCACTGCAAAGAAATCCTCTGTGTCCTTAAAGGTGTCAAAGGAAGGCTTTGAATTGTATTCAGCAAAATTGAATATTATGGATAGTGCTTCCCCTGACAAATGCGGTGATGATGTCTGTGACCCTGGAGAGAAAAGCTCCTGCCCTGAAGACTGCGGTTCAGGTAAATCAGGAAAGAAAATTATTGCAAAAATAAGCCCTCAAAAAATTTCAGAAAACCAGAAGGTTGTATTAGATATTGAAGACGAGGAGGGAAAGCCTTTGATGAATGCCTTGGTGGGATATGCAGGCAAAATACTTTTCACTGACCCCAATGGAAAAACTCAATTCATTGCATCGAAAGATGCAGCTCAATTCACTGTCTCAAAGGCAGGATACCAAACAATATCAAAAGACATTCCGTTCGAAAACGAATTAACCGTAAAAATTACGGCAGAATGCGGCAACGGGGTTTGCGAGGCAGGGGAAACAATGCAGAACTGCGGGCAGGACTGCGTGAATTTCGATTTAATTGCTTTAATTGGGACAGCCTTTGTTTTGGCAACACTGGTTTCAACAATAATTTTCGTTTTCAAGAGATTCAAGTTTGTGAGGAAAACGCCAGAACACCCCTTGACACACAAGCACGGCGAAGAAGAGCCTGAAATGCAGGAAATGAAGCTCTAATTTTTTTTATTGCTGAATTTTCCCTGATTTAAGAAATTAAACAATAAAGTATAAATATTAGAGCGCACTTATTTCTTGTTATAAAAACAATTTTTGTTTTTTTATTAAAAGTTCGAACAAAAGAGGTGAAAATCAAATGAATTTACCAAAAAGCTTTTTGGTTTTAACAGTAAGCCTAATTCTAGTATTGACAGCGAGCAGTGTAATGGCAGACATTGGGCCTGATCCATCAGATGGAGGGGCAGAAGACGGAGGAAGTGTAATTACCCCGCCGGCAGGCTCTGTTTCCCTGATATTGGATAATTCCTATCTGCCAGGACAGCAAATTGAAGTAAAAGTATTCAATGGAACAAATGAAACAATTTACTACAATTTGCCTGCATGCGGCAAACCATATTCTTTATGCAAAATAAATTATGGCTTTACAGCATACACTGCAGAAGAACAGCCTGTTCCACCAAATGCAACCTGTACAGCAGTACAATACCTTGCAAAGGAAATGATTGGCTGTTATGTAATGAGCACAGAAATTCCAATTCCAGCAAGGCAAACCCAGAAAATAGACAATTGGGACCAGACATACTATCTGACAAATGACATTAAAGCAGCAGCACAATTGGTTCAACCAGGAGACTATGTGATGGCATTCAAGTACTACACCAAACAATTCAGCTCAGAGCCAGTAATAACAGCTTACACTGCAGACATCCCCCCAGAGCCAGACAACATTCACGTAACCAAAACAGAAGGCTCAACGCAAAGGGCTTTCACAATAATTTCAGCAGAAACACCTGAAGAGCCAATTACACCGCCAACCCCGGGAGAAGTAATACAGCCAGCCCCAACAAAAACACTATTCAAAATTTTAATTGAAAGAAATTTCCCTACAGAAAATTCAAACGATGTTGAAGTCCTGATTGCATTGCCTTCAGCCTTTGACACAAAAAACCTTTTAGTTATAGCCAGAATTGAAAGGCCTTCAGGGGAATTGGTTAAAGAAAAACCCATGACAATAGTGAAATGCAGTAAATGGGGAGTAGAACCCCTGCCAGACCTAATTCCAGTGCAGCCAATAACAGAACCAGTAGCACAAACAGCTGTTGGCCCAACAAACGTGCCCAAAATAACAGCAGACGGCACGCCACCACAATTAATTGCAAAGCCCCTTCCAAACAAAAACTCAAAGATTCAGGTATGCCACTGCAGGATAGTCTTTGAAGGATTAGACAGGGAACGCCTTATAACAAAAGTTAAAATAAAATACAGCGATAATACACTCCTTCTAGAAGACGAAGAATTCAAGGAATTCACAGTAAAAGAATTAAAGCCAACCATAAACACTATACTGAGAATAAAACCATACGTTCCAATACAAGAAAACCAATTAATCACAGGCACAACCTATATAGCAAACTACAAAGATACCTTGACCACAGAAAATGTGGCAGTTAAACTAACAATAACAGACCCTTCAGGAAAAATAACCACAAAAACAGCAGTGCCAAAAATAGAACAGCTGGCATTAAATGAACCAAATGAAGAAGAATCAACAGGAACCACCTTAGTAAGCAATATACTGCAGCAGATAACATATGAATCCACAGTTCAGGCAACAATGCCTGGAAAGTACAGGATAACAGCAGAAATCAGGAACACAGCAGGAGACCTTATAAAAACAACAGAAACCTTCTTCAACGCGCATTACCAAGTAATAGCTGAACCCAACGAGTGCGCACAGCTCAGGGAACAAGTTATGAAAGAATGCAAAGTGTACTTAAATAAAGGAAAACCAGAACCGCCAGTTCCAATTGTACAGAATGGCCCTCCTGGAAGCGCTGAAGTAAAGCAAGGCCTTTACCCTTACGCTTCAATTCTAGGATGGGTTGCAGTGCCTAAAGCAAGAATGGCAGGAACTCCAACCCCAGATACAGAAGGAGGCGCATCAGACGCAGGAGCAGCAGAAGGCGGCTCAGACAGCGGAGCAGACTTGATTCCAGTGGATGACACCTATACAATACAAAAAAAGTCACTTGCAAACAATATAAGGGAAATTGAAAGAAAAATAAAAGACTGTGGCACAGATGAAACAATAAAAGCTTTCAAGGTTTCAGTAACAGAATCCTATAATGGGCCCAACTGCGGAAACAACAAGGAAGAACAGTGCGGAAAAGGCAATGACTCATACGTTGAAGACTTCTGCATATTCAAAGACACTACAAAAAGAATTTTAGTGAAAAGAGAGGTAAGAAACTGCCTTGATGACTCAGTTGATTCAGTGAAAACATTTGAAGCAGGCGACAGAACAAACTACTTTAACTATAAGTGCATTGACAGAAAATTGGAAATGTGCCCTCAAGGACTGCCAAAATACTACAAGGAAGAATGCAGTGAAATAAAGCCAGATCCAAAGACCTTGACTTACAGAGAATGCCTCAGGGCCGGATTGGATAAAATCAAGGAAAAATGCTCTAATCCTGAAATAGACCCTGAAACCCCAGTGAGAGAAATTAACATAAAGAAAGGCAAGTTAATTAAAGCAGCTGTAACGCAAGAGCTTCCATTGCCGATTTCTCAGTCAATGAACATAACAAGCACTGACACAATTAGAGCAACAGTAAAAACTTTAGATGCAACGCCAGAGCAGATAACAGTAACAAGCAATACAAACGATGTTTCAATTGCTTCAGCTGACGGAACTACAGCCACAACAAGCCTTTCAGTGACAATAAAAGACGGTTCAATGAACTTGGTTGACGGCACAACAGACCTAATTGCAGTAACACCAAAGCTTGCAAGAAACAAGATCTTGGAGCAGTTGAGAGAAAAAGTCAAAGACCCGCCAACAGAATTTGATTTATTAAAAGAGCGCATGAAAGTGAACTACAAGGCACAGGCAGTTTACATGGGCGATTGCTTCTTTGGCTTAATTAAAACCCAGGACGCAGGAACAGTAACAGTTAACGCAACAGATGGCACAGCAACAGTAAACAAGAACAGCCCAGGCTTCTTGGATAACATAGGCCTATGCAAGTAAAAAAAAACTGGATTAAGAAGGAATTCCAATTCCTTCTCTTTTTTTATTTTTTTTTTTGATTTCTGATAAGAAAACTAGTAACATTTAAAAACAAAAAAGAACATTATTTTGATTGATTGGAATGAATAAAGCCTTGTTAGTGTTAATTGTGTTTGTTTTGGTGCTGGGGGCAGGGTATGCCAAAGAGGTTAATTGGGATGTAAAAGATGCCCAGAAAATTAGTGGAGAATATATTTTCACAAAACAGGCAAGCCTTTCTTATTTGGATTCACTTAACATTAACACTGGCAATATAAATATTTACAAAATAACTAATAGCAATTATTCCGAAAAGTTTTTTTCCGTGGAATTTACCCTCCAAATTCAATCTTACTGGAATAAAACCCCCGAATCCATAACTTTCAGTTTAACATCTTTTGTTAATGATTTGCTTGGCTTTAACAATAATGTAAGTTCAAAAGACGGTTATCTTTTAATGAAAATTACCCGTGATTGGGATGCAAAAACCACAATAAAAATTAACGAAATAAGATTAAAGGAAGCAGTTCTTATTGGAATGCCTGTTCCAACCACTATTCTGGGCAATTCCCCTCCCTCAGCCAAAAATGTAAAAGTAATTCCAGAAAAACCCGCAACAAGTGATACTCTAACATGTAATTATGAATACTCTGATCCTGATAAAGATCCTGAGGGAGACACAGTAATTAGATGGTACAAAAGAAGTAAACCGCAGAATGACATTCAAGGAAAAACTGTTGATTCATCTAAACTTGTTGTTGGAGACAATTGGTTTTGCGAAGTAACCCCTGTTGCACAGAGAGGAAGCACTGTGGGAAACCCAATTAGGAGCAATGAAGTAACAATAGTTGCTGAAACTGCGCCTTCACCAACCCCAACGCCTACCCCTTCACCAACGCCTTCCACTTATCCGGATAACCTCACTGAACTGCAAAAAGAAATTGATTTGGGGGCAGTGGAATTCTATAAACAATTTTTGAGTTCTGGAGAATGCAAGCAAATGATTCCTCTTGCCAAGAAATATGAAAAAGAATTAGCTGCAGGAAATAAAATTTTTGATAATAACTATATAAGAGCCATAATCACAGTTGAAAGCACATGGAATCCCGAGGCTAAAAATATTTCTTCTTATGGCTTGATGCAGGTAACAGAAACAAATCTTAAGACAGGACCTTACCCCAGCAAGCCTTGGGGTAATGTTTTCGATAAATGGAATGATCCAACAACAAATATTGAAAGGGGAACAAAATTACTTGATGAATATTTTTTGCCAGAAATTGTTAAAAAAAACTGCTCTGACAAAGATGTAGTAATGCCTAATTTTGATTATGATTGGGATGATGTTTTATTTACAGTAGCATATACTGCAGGACCAGGAAATATTGGCTGCAATAATATTCCTGTAAGCATTGGTACTGCAAAGCCTCGCGAATACGTAGAAAAGGTAATGGCATGGGACAGGATTTTCACGGAAAATTATGATAAAGGCCCAACAGTTTCGGATTACTGCAAGCCAACAGAAATTATAACACCTTCAACTCAACCTCCAGTACAGCCGCCTGTTACAGCGCCTTCAGAGTGCTCTAATTGCTCTTCTGTGGAGCAGTGCCTTGCGTGCGTTGACTGGAAGTTTGTTGCAGGGGTATTCAAGGCGTCTTAACTTTAATTCTTTTTTTGTGCGAGAACAGAAAGCATTATAAACCAGAACGGCTTATATATAATCGAATTCTGGTGTTGTGAGGCAAAGCAAATGAGCGAGCTAATCAGTCTGTTTAAGAGAGCCGGCTTGAACGAATACGAATCCAAGACTTACAGTGCCATCTTAAGGCTTAATACTGCTACTGCATCAGAGATAAGCAATGAGGCGGGAATTCCAAGGGCAAGAGTGTATGATGTGCTTGTAGGCCTCAAGAACAAGGGCTTTGTGGTGTTCAGCGTTGGAAGGCCCTTGAAGTTCAAGGCACTGAACCCTGATGAGGCATTAAGCAATTACAGCGAATTAAGGAAAAGGAATTTTGAGTCAGAATTAGAGGATCTTCATAAAATAAAGGAATCAATTGGAAGAAGCTTTACTGAAAGGAAAGGGAAAGCAAGGGAATTAGGGCCAGCAGGGGTCTGGCTATTGCACGGAAAAAGAAACATTTACGGGGCAATAGGCAATGCATTAAGTTCAGCAAATGAAAGCGTGATAATTTCAACCTCTGAAGCCAATGCACTAAAGAAAATCGAGGCATTCAAGCACAAATTTAAGGCACTGAGAAAGAAAGGGGTAAACATAGAGCTTTACACTAATAATAACCTCTTAAGCCAGAAAGGAAAGGAATTGAGTTTAAAGGCAAAAGGCCTTGCATTGTTAAAGCATTCGCCTAAAGCCTGCAGGTACATGGTGTTTGACACAAAAAAAGTCTTGCTGTTCCTGCACGAGAAGCCTGAAAGCCCGGAAGAAAAAGAATGCGCTATACTGATTGAAAGCCCTGCAGTGGCAAGGCTCTTGGAAGAAAGAAAATAAATAAATAAAAGAAAAAGGGGAAAAATTATCTTTTCCTCTTCTTTTTGGGTTTCTTTTTTGTGACTGCTGACTTGATTGTTTCTAATGCAAGGCTGTCTTCTTTTTCCTCTGGCTCTTCCTCTGATTTAGGGTACATTCTCCTGGATTTGACTGCAATGAATGCAATCAATAGTATTACAATTATTATGAGGAGGATTATTGAAAGCTTTTGTGTATCCTGGAATAATGCTGCCAAGCCTGTTGCTGCAGGCTTTTTTGTTTCCTTTGCTTCAGCCTTTTTTTCTGCAAACACTTTCACTGGAACCTGCTTTAAGAAAATGCCTTTGTCTGTTGTGATTGTGATTGGAACCACAAGCTTGTTCAAGTCAATTTTTTCGCCTGCGGTGAACTGCATTTTTATTGTTATTGAGGAATTGCTTTTTACTACTGGATTGCTTGCAATGAATAATGCGTTCAAGTCTTTTGCTTTAATGTCAAGAATTTTTATCACTGAATTGGTGTCATTTGAAAGGCTTAAGAGAACTTCAACTTCCCTGATCTTTTCCTCTGTTATCCCTGAAATCTTTGCTTCAACTATCTTTATTTCCTGCGGGTTCAAGGTCAATGCAATTGATCCACCGAAGATATTCAATTTGAATTCTGCTGTTGCAATGAAGCCATAATCTGTTTCTGCTTTGAGCACTATTACCGCTGTGTCTTTCTTGAAATCATACGGGGGATTGAAGTAGATGTATGCTTCCCTTGTCTCGTCTTTTGGTATTTCAAGTTGTTTTGGGTCGAAGTAGGTCCATTCATTGTCTTTTATTGAAATGCTTACCTTCTGTTTTGTTACTCCCTTGTTTGTTATTTTCAACATTGTCATTTTTCCTTCGCACGCATTCATGTCAAGGATCTTGTCTGACGGAATTAGGTCAACCTTAAAGCATTGCGTTAATGTTCCATAAACTATTTTTGCTTTTTGTGTTAATTCTAATTGCTCTGATTTTGCTTTTATCGTGAATTCTTCTTCTTTTGCGTTTTCAGGGACATCAATAAATAAATTGATTGTTTTGCTTTCGTTTGGGTTTAATTCAAAGCTTTTCTGTTCTGGCTTTATCCAGTCAATGCTTGATTCAATGAAGAACAACTGCTTTTTTGTGCCTTGGTTTGTTATTTTAACAGAAGAATTCATTCCTGAAACCTTCTTGCAGAGCTTGAGTTCTTGCAGCTCGAGTTCTGCTCCATAGCATTTATTGAATTTTATTTCTGTGTCAGTGCTTGAATGGAAATGCTCTGAGTCCAAAAGCAGTTTGAATTGGATGTTTCCTGTTGCGCTCAATGCTGCTGGATCCAATAATGCTGTAATGTCTTCTTGTGCTCCAGGCTTTATTGTAAAGGCCTTCTTGCTTAATTCTGCTGGCACCCCTGCTGTGCTTAATTTCAATTCAATTTCTTTTGTCCCTGTGTTAGCCAGACTGAATTTTACTTCTGGCTTGTCTTCAAGGCAGGATTCCTTTGGGGCTGACATTGTTTCTGTTTTTATGATGTAGCAGTCTTTTAATTCAACTAAAGCTTTTTTTGAGTAGGTTGAATTGAATTTGCTTGATTTGGTTGTGAGCTCCAATTCATAGCTTTTTTCTTCCCCTTGGTTTTCCTTGAATTTTAATTCAATTTTTTTTGTTTCATTAGGGTTCAATGAGATTGCGTTTGTGTTTAAGGTTATCCAGCTCGGGGCTTTTAATGAGAGTGAAAGGCTTTCTGTCTGCATTCCTTTGTTTGATATTTCTATTTCCTTTATTGTTTCTGCGTCCTTGCAGGATTCAATTTCTTGCGGGAGCGAGATTGATACTTCTTGCCCGTTCCTTATAGTGTAGGACAAATTCTTTTCTGCAGAAAAATTTGAGTTAATGATTTCTGTTCTTGCTGTAAAATTGTATTCCTTTAGTTCTGCATTGCATGGAGCTTGAACTGAAAGGCTGACTGTTTTTGTTTCGCCTTTGAGTATTATTGGAAGTTCAGAGTCCAAAGTGAACCAGCCGCTTGGAATTCCTGTAATGCTTATTTTCACTCTTTCGTCAAAGCGACCTGTGTTTTTTACATTCAAATAATAATTCTTTTTCTCGCACTGGAATCCTTCCTTTGATTCATTGCCTACGTTCAATTCAAGTGAATGGCCTTGAAGGATCGAAAGGCTGAATTCTTTTCTTGTTGTGTCTGAAGCCTTTGCTTCTATTCCTATTGTGTAGCTGCCTGCATTCGAGTAGCATGGAGGCGTAATGAAGGCGTAAATGTCTGCACATTCATTTGGCTGGAGTGAAATCTTCAGTGGCCTTAATTGAATCCATGCGCTTTGTTCGCCTGTAGTGTAAACAGAGTATATTTGGGTGTTTTCAGTATCATTGCATAGTTTGAATATTTCTTGTGTTGTCTGGCACTGGTAGGTTGAAGCATTGAAGTTCCCTTCTATTGTTGTGGCTCTTGCTGTGCCAGCGATTGCCATCATAATTAAAACTAATCCTGCTATCAGGAAGTATTTATTCAATCTCATTTTCAGATTCCCCCACTTTAATTGATTCATTCTGTTTTGGGCCCTTTTCTTTATAGTAATAGAGCACCAAAACCAATAAAATTAATATTATTATTACTGCAACCAACAGGCTTCTCAGCGGGTGCAGGCCAGCGAAAGACGCAAGGAATGTTACTGGGTTGCTTAACTGGGTGTTATTGTTGTTTCCTGTTGTGCTGCCTGGCGCTTGGTTTGAAGTCTCTTTTTCTTCCCCCTTGCTTTCGTTTACTTTGATTTCGAATTCTTTTGACTGCTTGAATTCCTCTCCCTCTACTATTATTTCTGCTTTGAATGAAGTGTCTTTCATGTTTTCTGGCACTGTGATGTTCATTGAGAGGGAGGCAGTTTTTCCGTCAGTTAATTCTTCTATGCTGGGTTCTCCTGCTGTGATTTCTTCCCCTATGCCTTCAAGGTATACTTTTATGTTCTCCAAATCTTGGCCTGACACATTCTTTATGCTTAGCTTGATTTGTGTTGTCTTTCCTGCTTGCAGTTCAATTGTTTTAGGATAGCTTTCTATTTCAATGAATCCTTCTCCTGCCTTTGGTTTGGATTCTTCTTTTACATTGAAATTCAAGGTCAGGTTTATTGTTTCGCTGTCTCTGAGAGAGACAATTACTTTTTGGGTCCCGGATTCTGCTTTCAGCAAAGGATTAATGCTTATATAAATTATTTTCTTTGAGTTTTTTTCTACAATGAAATTTTTTTCTGAAAAAGTGACATTTACTTCTGGGGGCTTCTGTTTTATTTTTGCTGAAAATTCTTCGTCATAGTCTCCTGAATTCTGTATTTCTATTTCGAAGATTTTTGAAGTGCCTTTTTCTATTTCAAGGAAATCCTTAATTAATTTTGCCTTGATGGAGTGGAGTTTCTGCACTTGGATGCATTTGGTGTCAGAGGTTGAGAAGTAATCGTTGAATGCGTGCAGTTCTATGGAGTGATATCCAATTGTTTTGTCCTGTTCAGGTTTTACTGTCAGGAAGGAGTATCTTTCCTCTCTTGGCTCTAAAACCAGTTTTTTCTGGTTTAATTCTGTTGGGATGTCTCCTACTACTGCAAGCTTTACTGTCTGTTCTTCTGAAGTCAAGTTTTTGAGAGTGAAGTAAATTCTTTTCTCCTTGTTTTTTTCTATTGAGGTGCATGCGCCCTCGAATTCTAATTCAAAAAGCCTTTGTGTTTCTTTTTCACATTCAGTTAAATTGAATTCAATTGCCTTTTTTATTAGCGTGTCAGGCGTTTCAATAAACAGGTTTATTGTGTAGGAGTCATTTTCTAATTGTTCTGAAGGGTTTATTTTGATGTTAATGTATCTGGATTCATAGCCTTCCATTTCAAGCCTGTCTTCAACTACAATTGGCAGGAATAATTCTGAGTCTGTTGAAATCCTTAATTCTTTTGTGTAAGGGCTGTTGTTTTCTATTCTCACTTGGATTGTGTTCTCCCTGTCCTTGCATAAATTCTTCTTTGAGTAGGATACATTGATCTGTTCTGCCTCTGTGTTATAGGAAGGCAGAATGTTCACGTGCAGTATTGTTCTTTCCTCCTGCAGTGAATAATTGCCGTAATAATCATAATATTTTGCTGTTACCTCTACCTCGTTTTCTCCTGTGGGGGCATCATTTGAGGAATAGAAATTTAATGAAGTGACAGTCTCTTCGCCTGAATTGAGGTAGAAATTGTTTGAAGAGAATTCGTATGAGATGAATGAATTGTAGGGCCTTGCCTTTAATTCTACTTTCACCCTTTCACCTGTGTCGTTTCTTATGTGGATTAAGGCTGTAGCGCTTGAGTCCTTCTCCAAGGCAAGAGTGCTTTTCTCTGCATAAATGCTTGCGCTTGCATTGATTGAAATAAGTGAAGTGAAAAATATTACTGCGAAAAACAAAATTATTTTGCTGGATTTATTCAATTTTTTTCCCTCCGTTTTTTTCATCCTTTTATTCTTATGACAAGCCTTGCGACAAACGCTATCAAAAGCAAGGCTGCAATTAATACGAGTATGATGTCAATCCAGGGTATGCCTGATATTGCTGTGACAAAGCCTGAGGCAAAGCCTTTCTGGGTGAAATTTAATTCAATTTTCTTGCTTTTCTCCAGGCCTAAGCATTCGAAGTTTATGAAAGCGCTTCCTTTGAAGGTGCTTCTCGGGGTTATTGTAAGGAGAAGGCTTTTCTCTCCATTGCTTTCAAGGGAAAAGCTTTTGTTTTGGGGCTCATAGAGCCAATTTGAGGGAAGTGCTTTAATGCCTGAAAATTTTATTGTTTGTTCTTCAGTTGAATTGCTTGAAATTAAAAGACTTAATTCAATTACTTCTGTTCCGTTTGCTGTCTTATTTTTTTGTGTTGCGCTCAAGCCAATAGGGCATTCGTCCCTTTCATTGAATTTTAAGGTCAAATCCTTTTTTTCTGATGCTTCGCCCAATGTTATTGTGATTGCGCTTTCATAGGTTGAGCCAATGAACCTGTCTTCAGGATAGAATTTTATTTGAACTTCAACTTTCTCTTCAGAAGCTAATGCTTCAGGCACAGAGCCAATGAATTCGCTTTTTATTGGTGCTGAGACTTCAATGCTGAAATCCTGTGTGAAGCCTGAATCGTTTTCAACAGTAAAGGAAATTGTTTGTTGTTCCACATAAAAATTCATGTAATTAGGAATATCTTTGACGACCAAAGCAGCAGCATTAAAAGAAAGAAAAATCAAGGCCGCAAAAACAATCAGTAAACTGAAGGTTTTTTGCATTTCATTGCTCCAAATTATGTTTATACGTTTATTAATGTTATTGTGTGGATTGTTATTACTAATTAGGCATAACATTCTTTTTAAACATAACGCTTTTTAGAGGGAAATAAGCCTTATTAAGCGAGGGATTTGAGTATGTCAGTTCTGGTGATAATGCCTTGCACTCTGCCCTTAAATTGCACTAAAACCCCGCTGCTGTAATTGAGGAGGACAGAGACTGCATTTAATGGGGTATTAGGCTGGATTATGGGCATTGATTCAGCCATTATCTCTTTTACTTTAAGCTTTGGGAAAGCCCTCTTGAAGGAATTCATTTTTTTGAGGAGTATTTCTTCTGTCACTGAGCCGACAGATTTTCCGTCTTTTAGGACAGGCAGCTGGCTGAAGCCGTGCCTTTCTATGAGGGCAATGGCCTTGTCAACAGAATCGTTTTCTCTCACAAAAACAATCCTTTTGGTCATTGCGTCTTTTGCTGCAAGGCTTTTCTGCCCGTGCAGTCTGCTTAATGCCTCAAAGAGTCTTTTGGCATTATCATAGCTCGGGATTGTTTTGCCCTTCTCAATTTTTGCAATCAGTGATTGGGAGACACCAGAAAGCTTCGAGAGCCCCTGCTGTGTAAGCCCCAAGCGAAGCCTCTTCAATTTCAATTCCTTCAGTTCAGGCAGCATATTATTACCTAATTATTCTTTTAGGAATATTTTTATATTAAATTATTACAATAATTATACTTTTAAATGTTGCGGTAATCAATTAATTAATTTGATAATTTTTTGAATTTTTTGATAAAACTTTTTTTAAAAAAGTTTTTGGAGGTGGTTTTTTTGAGGACAGGAAATTTTCTTTTCACTTCAGAGGCCATGACTGAAGGGCACCCTGACAAGGTCTGCGACCAAATAAGCGATGAAATCTTGGACCAGATAATCAAGGATGACCCTTTTGCGCGCGTTGCCTGCGAGACAATGGTTGGAATGGGCTTTATTATTGTCACAGGGGAGATTACAACAAGGACTTATGTTGATGTAGGAAAGATTGTAAGGAAGGTATTGAAGGATATAGGCTATGACAAGCCTGAATATGGTTTTGACTTTAATACTGTTGGGGTTCTTACTTCACTCCACGAGCAGTCCCCTGATATAGCGCAGGGAGTGAATGAAGGCGCACAGAAAAAATTAGGGGCAGGGGACCAGGGAATGATGTCAGGCTATGCGTGCAATGAGACCCCTGAATTAATGCCTTTGCCTATTCTTTATGCCCACAGGCTTGCAATGAAATTGGCTGAGGTCAGAAAGAAAGGCCTTCTACCTTATTTGAGGCCTGACGGAAAAACTCAGGTTACTGCAGAGTATTCTGACGGAAAGCCTAAAAGGATTGATTCTGTTGTGATTGCAGCACAGCACGACCCTGATGTGAAAATAGATAAATTAAGGGAGGACATAATAGAGCATGTGATAAAGCCTGTCTGCAAGAAATATCTTGATGAAAAAACAAGGTATTACATCAATAATACAGGAAGGTTTGTGATTGGGGGGCCTGTAGCTGATTCTGGCATGACTGGAAGGAAGATTATTGCTGATACCTATGGTGGAATTGGCAATCACGGGGGAGGGGCATTCTCTGGGAAAGACTGCACCAAAGTGGACAAGACAGCTGCTTACATGGCAAGGTATATTGCAAAGAATTTGGTGAAGGCAGGAATTGCAGAAAAGTGCGAGGTTCAATTGGCTTATGTTATTGGAGGCCATGAGCCTTTAAGCCTGATGATTGACACTTTCAGGACAGAGAAGGTTCCACAGAACAAGATTTTTGAGTTAGTGAAAAAGCATTTCAAGCTTGACCCCGCAGGAATGATTGAACAGCTTGACTTGAGGAGGCCTATCTACAGGAAGACCTCAATTTACGGTCACTTTGGCAGAGAGGAAAAAGAGTTTACTTGGGAGCTGACTGACAAAGCTGAACTGCTGAGAAAAGAAGCCGGACTCAAGTAAATCTTTTTCAATTTTTTTATTTTTATTATTATTCTTTTTCTTTTGTTTTTAGTTTTTTCATAGGCACTCTACTCTTTCAAAACTTTATATAAAGGCTTTAATCTTATTCTTGTTATGCTAATTAATTATTATTAGTGATAATTAACAATTAAACAATGCAATTAAGGTTTTTCTTTTGGTTGAAAAAGATAGACAGCAAAGTTGGAGTGAATTCCTTGATAAAAAAAGAGAAAACAAGTTATTTGTTAGATTTGTTTTCAGCCAGGACTTCAAAGAAGTCGAAGAATTTGCAGTAATATATTTGATTATTTTTGAAGATGAGGAAAAGGAAGTAATTAGATATGATTGCAGTAAAAAAGAAGCAATAAATGTTCATAAGTTCTTCTACAAACAAGCTAAAAAAACATATTTGAATAAAGACAAGAGTTTTGAAACCCTGGAAGAATTTATTAAAGACATTAGAGAAAATTGGGGGATCTACAGATCAAGATTCTTTGAGAGATAATGGGTGTTAATAGTAAAAATAAACATATAAACAGATATGATTATATAACTTTCTAAGTTATACATTTTATTAACTATTGGCAAGGTGAAGTGAGATGAAGCAACTAATAATTAAGATTGGTGAAAGAATGGATAAAGAGCTTAAAGAAGTTTTAAAACATCCCTTAAAAGCAAGGCTTGATACCCACACCTTATATTTAAGAAATTCTGAAGAATTGTATGAAATTCTTTCCCCGAAGAGGCTGGAATTGCTTAGGCACATAATTAAACATCAAGCGGAAAAAAAGACTATTTCAGAGTTTGCTGAAGAATTGAAAAGAAAACAGGAAGCTATAAGTAGGGATGCAAGTCTTCTGGTAAAATACAGTTTAATACAAAAGATTAAAGAAAAGCAGACAGTTTACTTGAAGGCACTTTACAATTCTTTAGAAATTAAATTAATTAGCTCTTAAACGCCAGCCTCAAAAAAAGAGAGTTTATGAAACATTTTTTTATTTTATTCTTCTTCTTTTTCTTTTTGCTGGCCTTCAGGGAATAGCTTTATTGCCACTTTTTCTGCTGTGCTTTCAGGATAGCCCTGCAGTACAACGGCCTGCTTTATTTCATCGTAAGAGAATTCTGCTTTGTGTTCTTTGAGTGCGTCATATAATCTTTGGACGTCTTTTTCTTCCTTGTTTTTGGGTTGAACCTCTTCCTCTTTTTCTTCTTTTATTTCTTCTATTTTTTCTGGTTCTTCTCTTAATTCTTCCAATTCCGCCCTTCTTTCTGTTCCACCTCTTTCAGAGCCTATTTCTTCTACTTCAATCATGTAGCCTGAGGGCTTCTTTGATGGTTTTGGTTTTGTTGGCTGTGCTGTTTTTTCAAGCACTTTTTTTTCAAGCTTTTCTTTGGGTGAAAGCTTTTCTTCTTCCCCTTTTTCTTTTATTTTTTTTCCTAGTTTCTTGGCTATTTTAATTACAATTATTAGTACAATTAATCCTATCAGCCCTATGGCGCCGTAGTAGATCAGGCTTGATGTTTCTTTTTTGAAGAATGAATTGATTGTTTCTGTTATTTGTTCTATGATGCCCGATTGCTGTTCCGGTTTATCTTTTTCTTCTGCTTTGGTTGAATAATCAAATGCGAGTATGAAGGGCTCTGTCAATTGCGCTCCAGTAAATTCAAGCACTTCATTTTTTTGAGTGTAGTTTTGCGGGGTAATTGATTTAAGTTTGCCTTCAAATTTTAATTGGAGCAAGGCAGTTTGTGTTTCTGGTATCCATTCGTCTTCTCTTACAGAAAATATTGCTTCTATTGTGCTGTTTCCCTTGTCTTTTACTATTATCTGGGAGTTGAAGTCCTGTTCTGCTGAGTTTAATGAGTCTAGAACGCTTTTTGTTTTTGTTTCTGTGTAGGTTAATGTTGTTATTCCATTGCCTGTTGTTTTCCTGCAGCTGATGTTTTGCTTTAAGGAGATCAAGGCATTCATTGCATTATAATAATTATTTTTTGTTTTTTCTACTTCTTCGGGGGGCAGGTCTTTGTTTGAATTCAATTGGGTTATCCTTTCGTTGTAAAGCCTTATTTTTGCGTCAACGAAATTCTTTAATTGCAGGCTGCAGTCAGGGCTCCATTCAGCGAAAGAGCCTTCAACTCCAGTAATTATAATGGTTTCTTTCAGGGAAAGGTCTTTCCTGAATTCAAGGCCTAAGGTCCTGTTATATAAGGCAGCTGATTGGGCTGCAAATAAGGCGAGCACTACCAGTGCCACCAAGAAAATCTTGTTCAATTCAAAGCACCGAATTATTAACGGAAAAATAATATTTAAACCTATGCTGCTTTAGAGCATGTAAACACTTACTTATAAATTAAAATAGTTTTTATTGTGCATAAATTTACATATATATTTCTGCTCTTACCATAACAATTTTTCCGTTTACTTTTGCAGGCAAATTATCTTTTGAAAAATCAAATTTGCCGTCACCATCGTCATAATAGAGAATAATAAAAATTTTGTCTCCCATTACAGCTTTGTTTAGAGATAGCGCAATACCATATTTTTCTCCTGAAATTAAATTGCTGTTTATAATGACTGGCCCAGGTTTTCCATCTATTTCCTTTTGAACAACCACATAACCTGGTTTATCTAAATAAACATGCCCTATTTCTAATTGTCTTCCAACAGGATAGGCTACCTGCCATATTTGTGCTCCTTCTATGGTTGGAGGAGATCGTAAATTAATCAATAACACGGTTAATATTGCAAAAACAAAAAATATAATTAAGAGTAAAACAAACCACTTATTTTTAAGCTTTGAAAACATTATTTTCTCCTTGTTCATAATAAAGCATTTTCCGGTATAAAAGGTTTTTGTTTTAGAATGCCAATCAATTGCTCTTTCTGTTTTTTTAAGCTGATTAATTTGTTTTTTAATTGTTTTCTCTGCTATGATTTTATTGCAATGCTTGAAGACTTCATTGAGGTCAATGGCCTCAAGGCAAAGATAATTCCCTTGAAGAGGGCTGTTTCTACTGTAAGGGAGGCAGAGGCAGCATTAGGCGTTAAAGCCTCTGAGATAATTAAAAGCCTCTTGTTTTTTGATTCAGAGAATGAACCCTTAATTGCAATTGTAGCAGGAAACAAAAAAGTGGACACAAAAAAATTGTGTGAGGCAGCAAAAACACAGGGCGTGAGACTGGCAGAGCCAAAGGAGATACTTGAGGTTACAGGCTACGAGGTCGGGGCACTTCCCCCAGTAAGCGTTTACGGTGTAAGAATTTTCTTGGACAAGGAATTAAAGGAAAAGGAATTGGTGTACGGCGGCGGAGGCAAAAAAGACTGCCTTCTTTCAATTCCAATAAAAGAAATAATTGAATTCAACGAAAAAATTTTTGTTGAAGAAATAAGCCAGTAATTTTTGCTGAATTTTTCAACTGAAAGTTTTTATGATTTCTTCCAGCGCCTCAATGAATGCATCAATTTCCTGTTTTGTGTTGTACAAATAGAATGAAGCCCTGTCAAGGCCTTTTGGATTGAATGAAGAAACAAGGGGTTCAGCGCAGTGCATTCCAGACCTTATCGCAATGTTTGAGTGCTCATCCAATGCTAAAGCCAAATCATGGCATTCAATGCCTTTTGCTTCAAAGAGTATGACGCCAACCTGCTTTTCAGGATTATTAGGATTATAAATTTTGATTTTGTTTCCGGAGTTAATTTCCTGGATTCTCTTGAAAGCATAATCTAACAGAATTTTTTCGTGCTCTCTCACTTCATTCATTCCAGCCTTCTTCAAGTAATCCACTGCCGCCCCTAATCCAATGCATCCTGCAATATTTGGTGTTCCTGCCTCAAACCTCCAGGGCAGTTCGTTCCAAGAGCTTTCATTCCATTTAACGCTTTTAATCATTGATCCTCCGTAAAGGAATGGGGGCATTTCTTCTAATAATTCTTTTCTTGCGTAAAGGCCCCCTGAGCCTGTGGGGCCCAACATTTTGTGGCCTGAGAAAGCAAAAAAGTCGCAGCCTAAATTTTTTACGTTCACTTCAAAGTGTGGAACGCTTTGCGCGCCGTCAATCAGGCACAAGGCATTGAAGTCGCGGGCAATTCTTGCAATTTCTTTTACTGGATTGATTGTGGCAACAGTGTTTGAGGCGTGAGCCACTGCAACTAATCTTGTTTTCTTTGAAATCTTCTTCTGCAAGTCCTGCATGTCTAAAGTGAAGTCTTCCTTCAATTTAACGAAATTCAATTTCAATTTTTTGTGCTTGTTTAATACCTGCCATGGCACTAAATTGGCGTGGTGCTCCATTTCAGTTAGAAGGACTTCATCTCCCTCTTTGAAGTAGTCTTGCAGTAGCAGGGAGTACATCACTGAATTTATTGCCTCTGTTGTATTGTTGTAGAATATGAATTCTTCTTTTTTTGCTCCAATGAATTTCGCGATGTTTTCATGGCTTTTTTCGTATAATTCTGATGCTTCCTCGCTGAGCCTGTGGATGCCCCTGTGAATGTTTGCTGTAGCGTTCTTGTAATAATAGTCCATTGCCTCAATTACCTGCATTGGCTTGAGTGAAGTTGCAGCATTGTCAAGGTATATTATCGGCTTTCCGTTAATCTTTCTTTCAAGCACAGGAAAATCTTTTCTCAGCTTTTCTGCATTCATTTTTTATCCTTTTATTTTCTGGTGCATTGAATTTAAATTAATATTTTTCAGGTTAATTAATCATAATTTATTTTGTAAATCCTGACATAGCCGTTTTCAAACACCTTTAAAAAATTTTCTGATTCATCGTATTTCTGCAGGCCTGTTGCAGGCTTCAAGGGCTGGTTTGCAACCCAAAAATTTAATTCAGCTATGTCATTGGTTAAAACCAGATAATGTATTGGGTAAACCTTTAAGGCAATTAAAGCGCTTTCAATGTTTTGGTCGTAGAAAATTGGGAGGATTTCAAAGGAAGCCCAGTCATCAAATTCGTATGATGCATTAAATGCGTTTTTTTTGGCAATGCTTGCTATTGCTTTGGACATTTTTATGTCGCTATAAAAATTCGCGTCTTTTTCTGTGTTTTTGCCAGCCCAGTGAATTGAAGAAACCTGTCTTTCATTAAATCTGTAATACTTGTACTCCAAGGTCTGGGTGTAAGAATAAAATGGCATTAAAAAAACCAGAAAGAAAAATAAAAGGAAAACAATAATTTTGGCCTGCTTATTTTTGATTGTTGCAATTGAAATTCCACATAACAGAATAAAAAACCAAGCCAGTATTGCTGCTCCTCTGTGGGAAAGATAAGGCAAAGAAAGCAAAAAGCCTGCTGCAATCAACGCCGAAGAAAACAATTGCGATAAAATGAAAGAATTAATTATTGTATTTCTTGAAATGAATTTAATTATTTTTTTGTAGGTAAAAAGCAGCAGGATTATTACAATTAAAACTGGAATTACATATCTTATTATTTGGTAGGAAAAATCATAAGTAAAATAAATTTCGGAATAAGGAATTGCAGAAGAAATAAAGGTTGGAATGAAGTGTAAATTTTTCAGGTGAAATAAAGTAATTCTGTTCACAATGCCTCTAGTTGCTTCATCTAAGTTTACTGAAGAAAAAATTAGCAATAAGAAAATAATTAATATGAATGCATAAACCCAAAGGCTGAATTTCATTTTTTGCCCGTGAATTTTTTTATTCAAGAAAAAATAAGCAATTATAAAAAGCATTACTGGCAACAGAGACATAAGGAAAGCGCTTTTATCTGCCAAAAGAGCAAGAAAAGAAAAATATAAGGCAAGGAAAAAATTCAAAATAACTTTAAACAACCCTGCTTTTTTTTCTTCAAAGTCTTTTATAATGAAAACCAAAAAAATCAATGATAGGGCACCAAATATTTTGCCTAAAATCCAGCCGTGAACTGTTATTTTATGAAACAAAGGCTCAAAAGGAAAAAAAATAACAAAAACTGAGAGCATCAAGGCTAATTCGCTGCTTGCAAACAATTTCCTGAAAAGCACAAAAAAAACAAGACCTGAAATTAAAAGCAGGAAATAAGAATGATTAATAAAAAATTCTATGTTCAAGCCTGAAAGGATTGAAAGGCTTGAAATCAACATTACAGGATAAGGGTATGATGCTGTACCACCAATTCCAAAAAAAGACTGCTTGATCACATAACTTTCACTTTTCAGCAACTCCATTGAAGGGAAGCTTTTGTTTTCTAAGATGTAGTTTGAAGAATTAAAATGAATGAACATCCAAGGGTCCCTGTAAAGCGAGGTCTGGGAAGTCAATTCTATTAGAATGGAAATTATGGCTGTAAATATCAAAATCAACAAAAACAACTGAATATTCTTTTTCTTCATTTTTTGACTGCCTCGCGGAATATTCTTGTGATTTTACTGCAGAATTTTTTCTGGTTGAATTCATACAAAACTTTCTTGTTGCCATTCAATGCAATTTTTTTAGCAAATTTTCTGTTTTTGAGAATTTTAATTATTGCATTTTTTAATTCAATTGGATTTCTTGGCTCCACAAGCACGCCATCTTTTCCATTGCTTATAACTGCAGGAATGCCTCCTGCCTTTGTGCCTATTACTGGAATGCCACAAGCCATTGCCTCAATCAGCACAATCCCAAATCCTTCACAGTCATTTATTGAAGGCAGGACAAAAACATCGCTTCCAGCATAATATAAAGGCAATTTTTCTAGTGGCACAAAGCCTGCAAACATGACGTCATTTTCAATTCCAAATTTTTTGCATAAATTTCTGTATTCTTTTTGTTTTTCTCCTCCGCCTGCAACAATTAATTTTATTTTTGGGATTTCTTTTTTTGCCAAAGAAACTGCTTCAATCAAATATTTTAGGCCCTTATATTCGTAGCCTTTTCTAAGGCAGCCCACAAATAAAACCACTTCTTTGTTTTTTAAATGGCAATATTTTTTGAGCCAGCTTCTGTCAACTTTTAAATTAAACAATTCTTCATTTACTGCTGGAGGCACTATCTCAATTTTATTTAAGTATTTTTTCAAGTGCACTGATTTTTTTGCATAGTATTTGGAGGTGGCAATAATTTTATCAGAAATTTTCAGGGTTTTATTTCCAATTACAGAGTAATAACTCTTTGCAAAAATTTTTCCTAATAAATCTTGTTTTGAAATATCATTATGGTAAGTCAAAATGAAAGGAATCCCATTTTCCCTTGCAATCCTTGCGGCCAAATCAGCAATGAACGGGGCTGGCAAAACTCCATTAATGACATCAGGCTTCTCTCTTTCAATTATTTCTTTTAACTTCTTTTCCCATGAAAAGCTTATTGGGGTGCCTGACAATTTGAATTGCGCTGGCAGCCTGTAAATTTTTATTCCTTTAATTTTTTCTTCCTTGAATTTATTGCTTTCATGGTTTGCAGCAACTGCTGTTACTTCAAAGCCGGCTTTTTTCAGGCAAAGGCTTTGGTCAAATGCATACTTTATGCCGCCTGCAATGTAGGGGTGAAAATATGGGGCAGCAATTAATGCCTTCATAAACTCTCTTCCAACACAATTTTCATAATGTATTAATATCATATTCTAATTATAATAATTAGAGTGGTGGCATTGAAAAAAGTTTCAATTGTAGTGCCTGTTCTAAATGAAGAAAAAACCTTGGAGGCATGCCTTAAATCAATTAAAGGCAATTCCTACAAAAACAAGGAATTGATTGTAATAGACAACGGTTCAACTGATGGCTCGCAAAAAATTGCAAGAAAATATGCAGACAAGTTTTTCATTGAAAAAAAGAAAGGCATTGTTTTTGCAAAAAATTTGGGCATAAAAAAGGCTTCAGGAGAATTTATTGCATTCACTGACGCTGACTGTATTGTCTCAAAGGATTGGCTGAAAGAACTAATTTCATGCTTTAAGGACAATTCAATCGCTTCTGCAGGTGGCCCCAATCTTACGCCTAAAGACGATTCTGATTTTTCTCATCACGTGGGAAAAACAATTGAGCTCCTGAGTTTTTTAGGTGCAGAGTATGGGAGCAGAGAAAAAAAAAATGCTGAAGTAAAGCACAACCCTGGCTGCAATGTAATTTACAGGAAAGGGGTATTGAAAGAATTAAGGGGATTCAATAGAGGAATGATTTCAAACGAGGACCCTGAATTGGATTATAGGATAAGAGAAAAAGGATTCAAGCTGATGTTCAATCCAAAGGCAATTGTGTGGCATTACAGGAAAGGTTCATATAAGAAGTTCTTCAGGCAGGCATTCAGCTTCGGCTTGGGCAAAATGCAATTGATAAAACTGCATCCCAAAAGCTCCAGGTATTATCAATTTCTTCCTTCACTGAATCTGGTTTTGCTATTATTGCTGCTTTTGTTTTCAATCAACTTATTTTTTTATTTGGCTGCAACAGAAATTCTTGCAGTAATTTTAATAGGTCTTTATACAAACCTTAAATTCAAACTAAATCCATTAATTATTTCTTCATTAATTTTCATCTGGGTTTTCGGTTGGGCCTTGGGCTTTATTAGAGGGATAACAAAATGAAAATCTCTTTTATTATTCCCCCCACAGGAAAAGGAGAAAAAGGAGTTGAAAGGATTTTCGGCTGCAATTATTCTCTGTATTACCTACCTTCAATTGCAATGCTTGGCACTGCAACTTTGCTCAAAGAAAAAGGCTTTGAAGTTTTTGTGAAAGACTTTCAGGCTGAAGACCGTTCAATAAACTACTTCAAAAAATTCATTGAAAAAGATTATTCAGATTTTTATGTTTTTTTTACAGTATTTCTCTCAGAGAAAACAGATCTTAATGCAAGAGAAATTATCAGAGAAATCAACCCTAAAACAAAATTCATTTTCTCAGGAACACAGCCAACCTGGAATCCAAAAAATTTTCTTGACAGAGAAGACAGCTTTGTTGTGCGAGGAGAACCTGAAATTACAACATTGAATTTATTGAATGCAGTGAAAGAAAAAAAAGAATTAAAAAAAATTAAAGGGATTTCTTTCAGAAAAGCAAAAAGGATAATTCATAATCATTCAGCCCAGCCAATAAAAGATATTTCAGTTCTTCCAATTCCTGACAGAAGCCTGTTGAATCACAAGCCTTACTTTAACCCGAAATTATCAAAATTGCCTCATACCACTGCACTTACTTCAAGGGGCTGTTTCGGCAGATGCACTTTCTGCGTTCCAAATGCTTTGAGTTTTGCAAGGGAATTGGAGTACAAAAAGAAATTCAAGCAAAAGCCTGCCCACTTGCTTTACCCTGTGGAAAGGGTAATAAAAGAATTCCGCGATATTACAGGAAAAGGATTCAAGTCCATTACAGTAGTCGATGATGAATTCATTTGGGGTGAAAAAAGGACAATTGAAATCTGCAACGGCATAAAGGATTTGGGCTTGGAATGGTACTGCTATGCCAGAGCTGACATGATTACAGAAAAAATTGCAAAGGCAATGGCTGGAGCAGGATGCAAGTGCATTAATTTGGGGATCGAATCATTCAACCAAAAAATTTTGGATGCAATCAAAAAAGACATTAAGGTTGAATCTCATTACAAGGCAATTGAGATTTTGAAAAAATATGGAATTGAGCCTGAAATCAATATACTGTTTGGGGCAACGCCTTTGGAGACAAGAGACTCAATAGAGCACACCTTAAGAGAGGCAGAAAAATTGAATGTAAATTATGCGCTTTACAGCATTGCCTCTCCTTTCCCTGGAACTGAATTCTATTTTCAAGCAAAAAGGAAAGGCTGGATTGCCACAAAATCAAGAGACTATGAACCTATAGACCCTGCAGTGCAGGCAATAATTTCTTATCCACATTTAAGCAGAAAAGAATTGGAGTATTTTGCACGGAAGGCTTACAGAAATCATTACCTTAAGCCAAAATTTATTGCAAAACAATTGTTCGATTTAAGGTCTTTGAGTGATCTTAAAATAAGATTAGTTGTTGGGGCAAGGCTTTTGAAAAGAAGTTTTTGAATTAAATTTACCTAATAAACCTTTATTACTGTAATGTGCTCGTCAGGATAGTTCTTCCATTCGCTTTTAGGGAAATTTTTTTCAAGAATTTTTTCCAATTTGTTAACGTCTTCAGGCATTATTAGTTTATTCAAATCAATATATTTATTTCCAGACGTAATGTATATTTTGTCGTGAATTACAATGTATTTGATTTTCAACTGCTTCAATATTTCACTCGACTCATTAATGTTTTCTTCATTAATCAATTCAGGGTATAAAAGCAGCTTAATGAAAGGCAGTTTACTTGCATGAGTTGCTTGTTCTTCAGGCAGCCTGTCAGCAAAACCTCCAACAATCTTTTTGCCGTGGATTGTCTGGTAATACATGTAACGGCCGTCAAGCACGTTAACAAGCAGTGAGCCGCGGGGTAATTCCAGTAAAGCATATTCTTCTTTGTCTTTGCTTATCTCATTAAAAAAAGTCGGCACCAAAAATTTTGGCGGGGCATAAGAGCTCTGAATTGGAATTGGTATAACCAAGTATTCCAACAAAATTAAAATGCAAATGCAAAATACAACAAGCCCCCTTTTTCCAATATCAAAAAATTTTTTGTCTTTTTTTTTAAGCAAGCGAGCGCAAAACAATCCAACCAAAACACTCAAGCACAACATCAATATCAAGGCAAACCTGTATGTTGACCTAACTAATGCCGTGAAGGGTATTTCTTCCAGTAAAGCATAAGGCAATGGGATAATTCCTTTCTGTTGCAATATTTCTCTGTTGTTTGGAAGCTTTTCATAGTTTTTTATGTATGTTGGCTCAATGAATCCTTTAAGGTAATTCAATTCAGGATTCAACAAATTAATGTTTTCAAATACTTGAAGCACTGGACCCAAAGATAAAACAAAGAAAAACAGGGCAGCAATAAACCAGAACCTTGTCTTATTCCTGTCAAGTTTAAAAAAAGCTATTGCAATTATGGCCAGCATAGTAAATCCAATAAAAACATGACCTCCTAAACTGATTGAAAAAATTTTATAGAAACTGTAATTTATTCCTTTAAATAATGTGCTAAACTGGAAAGGAAAAAAGAAGTCAGCCAAATCAGCTGAGTGAAGGTAATGGTCTGCTGTAAACAAATAGGTCTTGAAATGCATTGTATCAACTATTTCTGGGATAAAAGGAATGAATAAAGGCAAAACAATCAATGCTAAAATTCCAATCATTAGGGCAGAGCGCTTGACAAATTTCTTGTTAAGCAATTTGTTTTTCTCATAAAAGTAATTATACACATAAAAAAGCAAAACAAAAAGAACCAAAAAAACAGCTTGATACCATGAAGAATAAACAGCCAAGCCAAAAAACACGGCAGCAAAAACAGTATTCCTCAAATTTTTCTCATTAAAAGTCTTAATCAAATATAAAACAAAAAAAGGGATCCATTGAATTGAGGCAGTTGCAATCTGTCCTGCAATAAGCTGCTGGAAATGTATTGGGCTGAAAGCAAAAATTATTCCGGAAACAAATGCTGCAATCCTGTTTTTTGTTAGATAATAAACCAAAAGATAACATCCAAAGCCGGCTAAAACAAAAGAAAACAAAAACAGCAAATTAAGGGAAGATTTCAAGCCAAAAAGATGTTGCAAAGGAATAGAAAGAAAAGAATTCAGGGGGCTTGGCTCTGACTGGCTCAGGCTTACTGTTTGAGGGTAAAAAATATAATCTGTATGAAAAGGGCTTTCACGCAATTCAAAGACTGATTTATTCCACCACCAGAAATTCCAAACATACCAAATTGAATCGCCGTCAACCCAAATAATAGAATCAAGCTGCAAAACCAGAGGATAAGTCATAAAAACAGTTAGAAAGCATAAAGCAGCAAGAACAAGCAGTTCATACTTCAATTCTTTATTTAAACTTTTTTTGATTTTCATTTTAGGTCAATTCCTTAATTTTTTCTGCAATGAATTTCATGTCTTTTTCTTTTAGGCTTGAATGTACCGGCAAATACAAAACTTCTTTTTCTACGCTTTCTGCATTATGGCATCTTGCGCTGAATTCACTGAATAAATACATTTTATTGCATGCCCTAAGGTTTCCTTTAGTGCAGTCAATTCCTTTCTTGAACAATTCCCCAATTAATTTATCTCTTTTTTCTGCTAGAAATCTAACTGTAAGAAAAGGATAAATGCTTTTAATTCCCCTTCTTTCAATTGGCAACTTTAGCATTTTGATTTCCTTTAATTCTTGCATCAAAAATTTTGTGTTCTCAATTCTTTTATCATTGTTTTTTTCCAATCCTCTTAACTGGATTAAACCTATTAGCGCCTGCAAATTGGAGAACCATTTTTTATAATGTTGGGGAATTTCTTTGATTGAAAGCTCTTCTTCCTTTAATTCAAAGGCTTTATTCATGAAATCCTTTTTAAAAATTTTAATGAACCTGAGCAAGGGCCAGACAATTAAAGAGAAAACAATTCTTGAAGTCAGAATCCACAAAACTGTAGCAAAAAAAAATTCTTTTATAAGAAATAATCTTTTTTGATTAGAAAATTTTCTTGTTTCATTTTTTATTTCTTCAATTAATTTTTTGTTATTGCTTAAAACCATTCCCCCGCCAAGAGTGTTCAAATTCTTAACTAAACCAAAACTGAAGTAACCAACATCACCAAAATTCCCTGTTTTAATTCCATTGTACTCTGCTCCACAGGCCTGGGCACAGTCCTCAATTATTTTGAGCTTGTGTCTCATTGCAATTTTTTGGATTTCTTTGATGTCTGCCGGCTCTCCGTATAAGTGAGTTAAAAGTATTGCCTTCGTTTTTGCTGAAATCTTTTCTTCAATTTTTTTAGGATCAATATTAAATGAATCTTTTTCTATGTCAACAAAAACAGGTTTGAGTTCAGCGCATAAAACCATTGAAACAACTTCTGGCACTGTGAATGCAGGCACAATTATTTCTGCGTCTTTTTCCAATTTAAGTGCTTTAATGGATAGGTATAATGCAATTTTTCCTGAGTGGACGCTTGCAGAATATTTGACTCCAATATAGTGCGCAAACTTTTCCTCAAATTTCCTTATCTTTTTTCCTTTGATTATTCTGCCTAACAGAATTGCTTTTATTCCATAAAAAAAAATTCTGCTGTTCCAGTAAATTTGGAATTTCGGCACTTTTTCCAGCATATAACCTATTTATTCTAATGTTAGCTAAATTATTTAATTGATGCATTAAAAGTTGGTTTGATGGGGCTTGTTCAAGGCTTGAGTTTATTTGGCGGCTTAATTAAATGCAATTTGTTTAACCAGAAAATTCCGCTGAATGTCGGCTTTTCAATTACAAACAAGTGCAATTCCAACTGCATTTACTGCAGGATTCCAAAAAGAAAAGTAAAGGAATTAAGCACAGAGCAAGTGCTTGAAATAATTGAAGTTCTCTCAAAAAACGGAACAAAAAGAATTGGCTTTACTGGAGGAGAACCCTTACTGAGAGAAGATATTGAAGAAATAATTGATTTTGCGCACAATAAAAATATTTTCACTTCATTGGGATCTAATGGAATGCTTGCAGAGAAAAAAATTGATGAATTAAAAAACCTTGATTTATTGGTTTTAAGCCTTGACGGAGGCAGAAAAATTCATGATACGCAAAGAGGAATTGAATGCTATGAAAAAGTAGTAAGCGCAATAAAAAAAGCAAAGGAAAACGGAATTAACGTATGGACTGTTACAACACTCACAAAATATAATTTGAATGAAATCAATTTTATCTTGGAGAAAGCCCAAGAATTAAATTTTTGGGCTTCCTTCCAGCCATTACACCATAACCCAAAGCTTGCAGGCAACACAGAAAAAATTATGCCTTCAGAGAAAGATTACAAAAATGCAGTAAGAAAATTGATTCAAGCTAAAATTGAAGGGAAAAAAGTAGCAAATTCAATGCATTACTTGAATCATTTATTATACTGGCCTGATTCAATAAAAACTACGAAATGCCTTGCTGGAAGGCAGTTCTGCCACATTGATTCAAACGGAGATATCTTCCCGTGCTTTAATTCAATGGAAGAATTTAAGGCTCTAAACTTTTTTGAGAACGGATTTGAAAAGGCATTTGAGAATTTATCAGGTTTAAATTGCAGTTCATGCCTAAGCGCAAACTGCATGGAATACAACTTCATTGGTTCAATGAATTTTGGGGCTTTAATGAATTTGAGAAACAAAAGTTTTTGAGGTAAAGAAATGATTGAAATATCTTTTTTTGTTCCGGTATATAATGAAGAAAATTCTATTAAGCAGAATTTGAGCAAAATATACTCATTTTTGCACAAAAACTTCAAGTCATTTGAATTAATTGTTGTTGATGATAACTCTAATGACGGTTCGCAAAAAATAATAAAGGAATTAATGAAAAGCAAAAAAATCAAATTAATTGAATGCAATAAAGGGCCTACGAGGAGAGAAAATTTGGCTCAATCATTCCTGCAGGCAAAAAGTGATATTATTATGTTTTTTGACTCAGATTCAATTCAAAGCTTGAATGGTCTCCCTAGATTGGTTGAAGAAATAAAAAAAGGAAAAGATATTGCAATAGGAAGCAGATATGCACAGGGGAGTAAAATTAAAAGAAAAATTTTCAGGCTGCTGTTAAGTTTTCTTTACAACAAATTTATTCGTTTTTACTTCAATTCAAAAATAAGAGACCATAACGGCAGTAAAGTATTCAACAGAAAAAAATTAACTGAATTAATAAAAGAAATAGGTTATGACAACTCGTTTTCCCGCGGCTGGTTCTGGGACGCAGAGCTTTTAATTAGAGCACAGAAGAAAGAAATGAAAATTATTGAATTGCCTGTAGTGTGGTATGACCAAAGAAAAAGCTCTTTTAATCTAAGCAGGGAAATCAAGATGATCCCTTATATTTTTCACTTTAAGAAAAAGTTGAGGCTGAAATAAGAAATGGAAAAAATAGAATACGAGAAATTGTTTGAATTGGAGAAAAATTACTGGTGGAATTCCAGCTTAAAAGATATTATATTGAAAGAACAAAAAAAATATTTTTCCAAAAAAAAGAACTTATTATTCTTAGATGCGGGTTGTGGAACTGGAATATTGTCAAAAGAATTAAGCGAAACAGCAAAAGTGGTTGGAGCAGACCTCTCCAGAGAAGCCCTTTTTTATTGCCGGAAAAGAGGCTTGAAGAATTTAATTAATGGAACAATAAATTCGCTCCCCTTTAAAAATAATTATTTTGATGCAGTTTTTTCAATCGATGTTTTGTACCATAAGTGGATTAAAAATGATGAAGCTGCTTTAAAAGAATTTAACAGGGTGCTGAAAAAAAATGGATTGCTCATAATTAATGTTCCTGCATTTGATTTCCTTTACAGCAGCCATGACAAGGCAATTCATACAAGGCACAGATACACAAAAAAGGAATTAGAAGAAAAAATTATGAAAGAGGGCTTTACAATAAAAAAAATAATTTACTGGAATTCTCTGCTTTTCCCGTTTATCTCGCTTTACAGGCTAAGCAGAAAATTTTCAGGAAAAAAAGAATCTGACATGAAGAAAATGCCTGAAGCCTTGAACAGATTCCTAAAAAATATGCTATCTTTTGAATTCAAACTATCAAAAAAAACGGATTTTCCCTTTGGGCTTTCAGTGTTTTGCACTGCAAAAAAAATTTGAGGCATAAAATATGACCCTTTCAAATGAACAAAAATTCCTGCTTTTGTGCGCTGATTACCCTCTAAGCAATGATAAATTAAAACAAGCTCAAAAACTTATTGAGCAAGGAATCAACATAAAAGAAGTAATCAAACTGAGCAAATATCAATTATGCAATAATACAATTTACTTGAATTTGAAAAAGATTGGCTATAAAGGGAGGGAAATGAATGAATTAGAGAAACTGTTTTATTTTTCATTGCTAAGAAATTCTGTGCTGAAAAAAGAATTAAGAAGATTAACTAAAAAACTGAAAGAAAAAAAAATTAAAGTAATTCTTTTAAAGGGCTGGGCATTAAAAGAAGCTTTGGGCGAAGACTTTGCTTTTCAGTCAGACATTGACTTGCTCGCAAGAGAAAAAGATTTTAATTTAATTGGGCTTGAATTGAAAGAAATGGGTTATGAAAAAAAAGAAACCTTTTTCTATAAATTATTCAAAAATTACAGCATTCACGTTCCTTTTATAAAAAAAAGCGATTCATTCATTATAGATTTTGAGCTGCACAGGCATTTGGTTTTCCCAATTAATTCTTTTAATTTAGATATGGAGAAAATGTGGCATGACTCCAAACCAATAAAGGAAAATAAATATTTGAGATCCTTCCACCCAGAAGACCAATTAATTCATTTGGCCCTGCATTTAATTTACTCTCACTCTTTCCTTTTGGCTCTGCCGAACCTATTAAGGATAAAAAAAATAACTGAAGAATGGAATATAAATTGGAATAAATTAACCGAAAGAGCAATTGAATTTAAGGTGTGCGAAATAGTTTATTATTCATTATTTCTGGCACAAGAATTATTTGAAGTTGAAATTCCCGAAAGCACAATGAATAAACTGGAAAAAAATTCAAAAAAAAATTCCCTGCAATTTCTAAAAAATTTCGGTGGAAAAGAAATACTGAAAAGCGAATTTGGTCTTAAGGATAAGGTTTTATTTAGGTTAAGGTATATGTATTTCAGGTTTTACTGGACCAAAAACTTGATGGATAAAATAAGATTGATTCCATTCATTAAAGGTTTTTTGTTTGATTAATTAGGGGATGCAAGTGAAAAAAATGGCTGAAAAAATTTTTTCATTTAATTTCAGTGTTGCAAAAACAACGGCTCTAGTAAAAACCAACTCAAAGGGAATTTTTACCTGGGTAAAAAGCAAATATAAAAAATTTTTTTCAAATAAAAAAAAAGACTTTGAACTGGAAATAATGCTAAAAAAAACTGGAGAAAATAAAAAAGGAAAAATTGTGTTGAAAAAAAAGCCTCTTTTTGAAGTTGAATTAAAAGAAAACCAACTGATTTTTAAAGAAAAAAATAAAAGCATTCAGTGCATTAAAGGATTTTTTGACTTGAACAGCAAAAAAGGCAGAATAAAAATTTTTGCTCAAAAAGAATTTTTCTGGATTTGTTTTGTTGATGTATTAATTGCATGCTATGCTTTTTTCTTTCTTTTTTTCCATAGAGGTGCAATGTTTCACTCTTGTGCAGTAAAAGAGAAAGGAAAAGCTTACTTGTTTGCAGGAAAATCTTCTGAAGGAAAAACAACTATTGCAAGGCTTTCAGGCAAAGAAAAAGTTTTGAATGATGAGATCAATTTAGTGATTAGAGAAAAAGGCAGGACAATGGTTTACGGTTTTCCTTTAAAAGGAGAATTTGTTGCTGGAAAAAAAGGCGTTCCACTCAAAAAAGTCTTTCTGATAAAGAAAAGCAGCAGGATTAAAGTATTGAAAATGCCTAAAATGAAAAGCCTTTTTCAATTGTCTGCTCACGCATTCCCTTTATTTTTTGCAAAAAAAAAGGGAAAGATTTTCTTTGAAACAATCATTGTTATTGATGAACTTTTAAAAAACAAGGAATGCAATACCCTGCTGTTTACGCGTAATAATCCGTTTTGGCGTAAAATTTAGTGTTCTCTTTAAAAAAATTTCGGGAAATATATGTTATTGTTGAAAATGGAAAAGAAAAAATACTTGAAGCCAAAAATAGAAAAGACTAATATAAAGTTATTCATAAACGTTATTGGCGGGGCAACCTCAAATATTTGCGAGGTCTTCGATTGCACTACTATATAAAAGATTTTAAATTAAAGTTTAGTGGTATTATTGATTAATTCTTTTTACAATCTTTTTTTTCCTAGCTCTAATAATGATTATTATTTGTTTAATTCATTGCATGGAAAAATCTTTTTGATTGACAAAAAATTAAAGGAAGCTCTCGCTTCAAGGAATTTTGATGGAATTAATAAAAATGTTTTGATGCTTTTGAAAAAGCATAGAATTGTAATTGAATACAAGGAAAAAGAATTATTTAAGAGGCTTTACGAAGCCAAAAGAAGTCAGGCTAAAAAACTAATCATCGCTTTTTCTCCAAGCTATAAATGTAATCTCAACTGCCCTTATTGTTTTGAAAAAAAAGAATTAAGAAAAATTAAGTCAAGCAGAACCGCCATAAAAAAAATAATTAAATTCATAAGAAATAAATGCAAGGAAAAAACTTGCAAACAGGTTGTATTTATTCTTTTTGGCGGGGAGCCAATTCTGGAATGGGAAAATTCCCTTAAATTAATTAAAAAGGCAAAAGAGATTGTAGAAAAACACAAAAAAAAATTCGTGCTGGAAATTTTTTCTAATGCAGTGCTAATAGACAAAAAAATAATTCAATCGCTGAAACCATTGAATGTAAAAAATATTCAAGTTTCTTTGGACGGAGACAAACTTGAGCATGACAAGAGAAGGAATATTAAGGGGAAAAGCACTTATAATAAAATAACTCGGGTCCTAAAACAATTAAAGGAATCAAAGATTCCTTTTGTAATACGCATAAATATAGATAAAAAAAATCTTTACAGTATAAATAATTTGCTGGATGACCTGGTTAAAAGAGGTTTAAAGGGAATGAAGCTGAGTTTTGGCTCAATAATAAAAACAGGTGGCGCGTCTTCTTCATACCCATATTTTTTAAAGAGAAAAGATTCACTAAAAATTCTGCCTTATATGTGGAAAAAGGCATTGCAAAAAGGATTCAAGATAAACGAGACAAAACCTTTTCCAACTTATATTTTTTGCGGTGCTTTTTCTTTTAACAATTTTGTTTTTGATCCTCATGCAAGAGTTTACACTTGCTGGAGTCTTCAAGGAATGCCTGAATACAGCGTTGGAAAAATTGACCCAAGCGGAAATTTTATGAAAAATGAATTTTATGATAAATGGCACAAAAGAAATCCTTTTTCAATAAAAAAATGCAGGGAATGCAAAATGCTTCCATTGTGCGGAGGCGGATGCGCAGCCTTGAGCATTGAAGAATTCAATGATTTCAGAAAACCCAGTTGTTTTTTTTATTCAAAAAAATTGCTTGCAGAAAAAATAAGGATTTACGCTTCAAACAAAAATTTAATTAAAATAAAGAGTTCAGGGTTCCTGTAAAAAAACAGTTAAGTTTATTTAATCAATTTGACAAGATTTAATAACTAAAAGGCAGGTTGTTGTTTATGAAAAATAAAGTTCTTACCCCAAAAAAATTGCAGGACATTGAATGGAAAAAAATTGGAGAAGAAACAATAATTTTAGGCCGAAAAAGCCAGTCAATATTACGCTTGAATTCAATCGGGAGCTTTATTTGGTTTAAAATAAACGGAAAAAGAAATTTAAAGCAAGTAACAAAACAAATTGTTTTGCATTATAAAGTAAATGAAAAAAAAGCAGAAAAAGACCTGCATGCATTTTTGCAAGAACTCAAAAAATTAAAATTAATTCATTTTGAATAATAATCTTCTATCAATGAAAGCAATTTTTTCTTTTTTATTCTTCCTATTTTTTCCATGCAGTAATGGCAGATGCCTGCATACTTATTTTTATTGTTATTTAGGAAAGGCAAATCATATATGCTTTCGTTTCTCAGTAAATATGCTATTCTGCTTTTTTTGAATTCTTGCAGTATTTTTTCCAGTGGTTTTTCTTTAGTGCTGCCCAGAAAATATACTGACTTTTTACCTAAGCAGGCTGCATTACAGCAAAGATAGACCTCTCCTTTCGGGTTAATAAAAGGAAAAATTACGCTGCACTTTACCTTTCTTGTTTTTTTTAGACAAACCTTCTTTATTCCTTTTATTTTATGTGCTCTTCCAGCAGGAAATACTGACTCCAATGAAACATTTATTGTATGTTTTCCTGTTTTTTTTGACAGCTCATTAATCAATTCAAGGATTTTAAGGTCTTTTAAGCCTCTTATTTTTAGCTTTACTTTAATTTCTTTAATTTTTTTTGAAGCTTTAATAATGTTTGCTATGTTTTCTACTGGAATGAATTCTTGGTGAAATTCATCAAAGCTTATAGCTAAAGCGCTTAAGCCGTTTTTTCTCATTGTTTTTATTTTGTTAAGTGCTTTTTTCTCGTTTTTGGCCCAGAAACCGTTAGAGATGACGGCAGTTTTCAATCCCAATTTTTTTGCGTGAGCAAGCAAACGATTTATTTCATTAAAAAAAAGAAGTGGTTCGCCCCCATTTATTGCAACATACTTAATTTTTTCTGATGCCAAGACATTCAAATAATTTATTGCTTCACTTAATTTCATTTTTTCTTTTCTTTTTGGAGAGCACTTAAATAAACAATGTTTACACTTTATATTGCACTTGAAAGTGTAAGCCATTCCAGCCATGCTGTTTTCCAAGCAATTATACATTTCAAGCATTAGCATTACCTTTTAACCTATTTTCAGCAAAATTGTTAAATCAATATCGCACTCTTTTATTAAATCATGAAAAAAAGCTTATTAATAATAATTGCAGTATTGCTTTTTGCCGGTTGCATTAAAGAAATGAAAAAAGAAGAAAAAATTGATTTAGAGATAACTGGTGCAGTTCAGTCAGACAAATTTTACGATGAAATGATAATTAAAATCAGTTCAAGTTCTTTACTGCAAAAAACAAGAATAGAACTTCTTGATTTAAATAAAAACCTTAAATGCTTTAATTATTTTGATTTAAACAAAGGGGAAAATCTAATTTTTATGGATAATTGTCAGCCTTTCTTAGAGTTATCTGTAGTTGTAACCCCTTCAAAAGGAGAAATAATATCCAAAAAATTCAAATTAAGTGAAATAATTTTCCCAAACCCGCGCAAAGATCTCGTTTATTATTATTTTTATCAGGGAAGAGCTCCAACTCAAGGCGATCCTTGGCACTGGAATACTCTTGTCCACTTATATTTCATTGATGAAAATGCGTCTTATCTTAACGGCCTTGTTTTTGTTGAAACTGTTGAAGGAAGTTTTATTTCAAAAGAAGAGGGAGAATTTTATAGTGTAGTATTCAAATTTGTTTTAAACAAGAAAGACTGGTCAATTCAAGGCGATCATAAATATGTCATAAAAAAATTGGATTTGGAAGGAGAAAATATAGAGCTAAACCCCCTTGATTTTTTAAATTATCCTTCAAGGCAGGAGGTTTTATATGAAAAAGATGATTTAAGCTCTTGGAAAAAAATTTTTTTAAGAACTTTCTATTTCTCAAGGTTGGATTTGAACTTAATTGAAGGCAACCTGAAAAACAAAAAGGATTTTTATATTGAAGAAAAAGGGAAGGTTATTCAATTCAAGTTTAGAAAAGAGTGCGGTTTATTTAAGGGATTGTTTAAGTGCGAGGCAATTGATTATTTTGATGAACCAAACAATCAGTCAGTAAGCCTTATTTTTAATCCAAGCCCTCCTTTTATTGTTTATTACTGTAAAGATTTAAGGCATGAATATTACCTTGAAAATTTTGAAGAAAAATCAATTGACCAAAACTTTTTGGATTTTATTGACGAAGTGTTAAAGAAATGAATGGAAAATTTGAACAAAAAGAAATAGTTGGGCTGTTAAAAAAATTCAAGTATTCAAAATTTAACGCAAAACTGTCAGGCAAGAGCATGGAACCTTTTTTTAACAAATCCAAAAAATTAAAAATTGTTTATGCAAACCAAAAGCTAATTAAGTTCGGTGATATAATAACTTTCCGTAAAAGCAAAAAAATTTGTGCGCACAGGCTTTTGGGAACAAAAAATAAAGGGGGGAAAAAATTTTTTATTACAAAAGGAGATAATTCTTTGGGCTTTGATGAGCCAGTAAATGCAAGAAATATGGTGGGAAAAGTGATTGAATTGAATGGAAGAAAAATACATGAATTTCCTTTAAGACAGCTGAATGTATTGATTGCCTTATTTTCTCTTGCGCAGGGAAAATTATTTGATTTTTTTTACAGGAAATTTAAGTCAAATAAATTTTTCACTGACAGGAAGAGCGCATGGCAGAAATTCTTGAGGCCAGCGATTTTAAGGGCAACAAATCCAGCGCTTTTAGTGCCTGAATTAATAAATTCAAGGAAAGGTTAAAGCATGAAATTGGACTTGCATGTGCATTCCTTTTACTCAAAAGACGCAGGCAATCTGCCTAAAACAATAATTGAGAAAGCTTTAGACAAAAAACTGGATGGCATTGCAATAACAGACCACAACTCAATTAAGGCATGGAAGGAACTGAATGCCCTTGGAAGAAAAGCAGGAATTAAGGTAATTCGAGGGGAAGAAGTAAAGGTTTTTGAGGAAAAGAAGTTTGTTGGAGAATTAATTGGGCTGTTTCTGCAAGAAAAAATAAAGAGCAGGAATTATTTGGGGGCAATAGAAGAAATTAGAGCCCAAGGCGGAATTGTTGTGGTGCCACACCCATTTGATGTTTTCAGGAATAATTTCAAGAGATTGGAGGAAACAGTGAAAGCAAAAAAAGTTGATGCAATTGAAGCATTAAATTCAAGGTGCTATTTCAATTCATTTAATGAAAAAGCAGAAAAGTTTGCTGAAAAGAATTCTCTCCCTAAAATCGCAGGAAGCGACGCGCACTTCCCTGAAGAGATTGGAGCGGCATTCACTGAAGTAAAAGCTGACTCAATTGAGGACACAAGAAGGCTTATAATGAAAGGCCATACAAAAATTTCTGGAAGAAAGTCTTCTTTTGCCGTGCACTTCAAGACAAGAATGAGAAAACTCAATTTAATGAAACCTGAATAACAAGAGTGAGAAAATGAAGTTGCTTGACTGCCTCAGGGTTTTGGCTGAACTTAAGGACGGAAGAAAAGTTGAATTCAGGAAAACTGAAAAAAAGACTGGACTGAAAAGAAAAGAAATAGAAAAGGCCTTGAGGTTTCTGGAGCGCGCTGCAGTAATATCTTTTAATTCTTCCACGGTAAAAATTAATGTAAAGAAACTTAATACTGCAAAAAAGACAAAGAAAATTAAAAGGAGGCATAAGAAGAAATGAGCGAAAAAATTCCTTTTAATGAATTCAAGAAATTGGATTTAAGGATTGCAAAAATTTTGGGCATTGAAGACGTGCCAGGAAAAGACAAACTGTACAAGCTTTCAGTTGATTTGGGAACAGAGAAAAGGACTCTTGTGGCAGGAATTAAAAGCAATTACAGCAAAGAAGAATTGAAAGGCAAGAGTTTGGTAGTAGTGGTAAACCTTGAGCCAGCAAAGATTGCAGGAATTCTCTCTGAAGGAATGCTCTTGGCCGCGGTTGACGGCAACAATATTTCCATTGTTACAGTGGACAGGGAAGCAAAGGCGGGAACAAAAGTTGAGTAAACCCAACAAAAAGCAATATATTTATTAATAGTATTATACTATTGATTTAATGGTGATTTAATAATGTCTACTTTGACTCTTGAATTCAGGGGCGTTGTTGACAACGTGCTTAAATCAATGGTTGAGAAAGGGTACGCTAGAACAAAAGCAGAAGCTGTAAGATACGCTTTACTTCATTTAGGGGAGGAATTAGGCCTGACTAAAACAAGAATTCACGCAAAAGCAGAGGAATATGCTTACGCTGAAATAAGGAAGCGATAGAATGTATTTAGATGCAGACTTGATATATGCACTTATTAAAAAAAAAGACAGGCACGAGGAGTTAGCTGAAAAAATTCTTTCGGAAGAAGGAAAATTTTATACTTCCATTGTTACTTTGCTTGAATTGGAGATAATTGTAAAGAGAGAGTTGAGCGACGAATTAAGCATGGAAATATTGGGTTTGGTCAAAAAAAAGATTCCCGCTTTAACCATTAAAGCACTTGATTCAAATATAATGCAATCAAGCTTGAATTTAAGAAAAAAATATGGCCTGGGAATATTCGATTCAATTCATGCTGCAACAGCTCTTGCAAACGACAAAAAAATTGCTTCAACAGACAGAATTTATGATAGAATACCAAGTTTAAAAAGAATTTCAAAATAATTGAATGCATATTAGTGTAAGAGAGAAAAAATGTAAGGCAGGGCAATTACTACCCCAATTGTTGCTCCAATGTTGGCTAAGGCTGTAACCAAGAGAATTCTTGTGACCTGGTTCTTGTACAAATCGCCTAAGGACTGAAGGTTTTTTAATTCCTCGAAGTCTTTTACCTTTGGATTCTTCATCTTTAATTCTACTGCCCCGGCAAACCAGCCTGCAGCCAAAGCAGGATGAAGGGTAGTGAAAGGCGCTGCAAGGAATGCTGTGAGAATTGAGAGAGGATGGGCTCTTGCAATTAATGCACCTAAAGCGCTCAAGCCTCCTGTAATCAGAAACCACCAAGCAAACAATTCAATTGTAATGGAAGCGCCCTTAATCAGGAAAGCATAGCCAAATAATATTACAAATATTGCAGGTATACCCCATTTAATCAAAGGAATTACCAAAGACTTTTTCTTGGGCACTTCAATTAATTTTTCTTCACCTATTTTTTTTCCTGAGAGAAGAAGCTCCTTTATTCCCTGCACGTGGCCTGCTCCTACTACTGCTAAAACCTTTTTTTCTTTCAGGGAGAGAATGCTGTTTGCAATAAAGGCATCCCTTTCGTCCACCAAAACCTTCTTGAGTGTGGGCGCTGTCCGGGTGAATTCCTCCATTAATTCGCTCATCATGTCCTTGGTTTTTAATTTTTCTATGAGCTCTGCTGTGACCTCTTTTTTTTCAGAGAAAAAGCCTGCAATAATAGAGAAGAGAAGCTTGATTTTCTCTTTCAGGCCAACTAAAGCAAAGGCCCTGCGCATTGTAATCTGGATGTCCCTGTCCAATAACGCAATCGGAATTCCGTTTTTCTGGGCGATCTTGTATGCAGCAAACATTTCTGCTCCTGGCCTTACACCAATCTTTTTGCCTAACTGCTTTTGGAGGTTTGAAAGCATTAAATTTACAAGGAACAAGTAAGTTTTTCCCTCTTTAATTATTTGCCCGATGTTTGTTTCACTCCATTTCCTGCCAGAACGCAGTTGAGCAAGCCTTGTCCCACATAATTCAATTCCAACTATTTCGGGCTTCTCTTCCTCAATTGTTTTTTTCACCAATTCAATGCTTTGCCTGGAGATGTGCGCAGTGCCTATAAGGATTATTTCCTTTCCTTGAACCCTTATGCGCTCCATGCAAACCTAAAAAATTAAAGAGAATAAGAATTTAAATGGCAGAGCTTGAAATTGAATTGTATACATAACCGTGATTTGCTGTGTTATATATTTCTTATATATTTTTTGTATTCTAACCGGAAAGGTTTAAATAGGAGTTCAGGCCTAATTTAGGCATGCCTTTTGGAATCAAGTTTGGGGCTGAAGCAAAGCCTGAAGAATTAGAGGATGAATCAGAAGAGCTTCTTGAGGAAAGGGCTGCAAGGAGGCCTACCTATGACGTGCCTTTTGTCCCTATCAGGGTGAGCGACTTTGATAAATTGATTGAAAAGGGCGGGGTAGAGAAAGGCACTAATTTCCTTCTTTCTGGGGGCTGCGGCACTGGAAAAAGCACTTTTGCAATGCAGTCCGTTTATAATGGCCTTTTAGCCGGAGAGAAGGCAGTATACATCCTGTTCGAGGAGTCAGATGAAAAGATTAAGAGGCATATGCGCGTTAATTTCGGCTGGGACCTAGAGAAGTTTGAGAAATTAGATAGGCTGGCCATACTTAGAATTAACCCTTTCAAGATTGCCAGGAGCGTTGAAGCCTCTCTTGTAAAGCAGAGGAGGGCATTATTAATTCAGGTAGAGCAATTGGAACTTCCATTCGTTCCTGACAAGATTGTGGTGGACAGCCTTTCGGCTTTGAGCGTTGCATTTATGGGCAATACAGAGAATTACCGTTACTACATAAAGCACATGTTTGATTCCTTGAACCAGTATGATTCAATTAATTTTATTGTCTCTGAAACTGAACAGGACCCTGGAATTTACAGCAGGACTGGAATTGAAGAGTTCCTTGCAGATGGGGTAATTGTGCTGTACAATGTAAAGGTCGGAATGACAAGGAAGAGGATGCTTGAAATCCTGAAGCTAAGGTGCTCTAACCATGTCAAGACCCTTGTGCCCTACAATATTACCCCAAAAGGGATTGCAATAGACTATGATGCAAGCAAAACTGCATTAGAGGAATTGGGTGCAAAAAAATGAATTTTTTCCAGAAAATTTGTGTAATTTTAATTGTATTAATTTCTTTTGTGTTTTTGGTTAATTATGCCAGTGCATCATGCAACAGCAATACTGTCTGTGATTCAGGCGAAGACAAATGCGACTGCCCTGCAGACTGCGGCGAATGCAAAGGGTCAGTTCCAGGCTCTGCATGCGAAATATACTCCTGCACCACAGGCTTATGCAGGCCTACAATAACTTATTTCTGCTGCGGAAACCATATTTGTGAATCAGGGGAAAATTATTCTAATTGCTCTGCCGACTGCCCTCCAAAAGAAATTTCAGCTGAATTGCTGTCGCCAGAGAAAACTGCCTCTTTCATGTACGGAGACCAATTAACCTTCAAGGCAAAGGTTAAGGCTGACGGGGCATTGGCTTTCAAGGCAAATGTGATTGCAAGGACCCCTCTTGGAGACTTCACCCTCTATGATGACGGCAACCACTCAGACAACAAGGCAAACGATGCAATCTACGCTTATTCTCTTACTGTCCCAGCAAGCGCAGCAAAAGGCGTTTATACCTCAAGCCTTTACGCTGAAATGCTTGGCGCAAGCACGACAAAGAACTTCGATTTAAATATAAACCCAAGCCTTGAAATGAGTGCAGAAACAGACAAGAACTTTTACTTGCTTGGAGACATCATCAAAATTTCAGGCACTCTGAAAAAGAGGGGTTCTCCAGTAAAAACAATCATGAGCCTGAGCTTTACTGCAAGAGAAAAGATAATGGAAGACAAAACCAATTCAGACGAAAACGGCTTTTTCTCTTTCTCTGAGCACACGAGCCTGAACCAGCCTGAAGGCGAATGGCTTATCCAGGTTTCAGGAAAAGACTATTACGGAAACGAAGGATTATTCCAGAAAAAATTTTATATATCAAAAGAAGCAATTACTCCATCATTAGACATTAACATAGTGTCTGTTTCAAGCAGTATTGCAGCGCGAGGGGATGAAGTAAAAGTTTTAGTGAATGTTTCAAGGGAAGGAAGCCCTGTGACAGGAGCAAATGTGCGCGCTCTCCTTCCAAACAATCAAACGCCAGAATTAGAGGAAAAAGGCTCAGGAAATTATCTCTTGAGTTTTGTTGTTCCAATAGATTTTGATACTGGAAGCCAAACAATTGAATTGCTTGCGCACAAGGACATAAATTACTTCACCTTTTCCGGCTCAAAATCACTGCAGATAAATATAATCAATGCCCTTATAGTTATTGACAGGATTGAGCCCGCAAAAACAATCTTTGTTTTAGGTGAAACAATAGACTTCAAGCTCAGGGCAACCTATTCAGGCTTAAAGCCTTTGACAGGAGCAAAAATTGATGTCCTGGCAAACGACAAAAACATTGAGGCCTCAGAAAGGGAAGAAGGATACTATTATTTTTCGGTCAAGGCGGATACAAACACAGTGAAAAACAACAGGATTGAAGTGCAGGTTAAAGTGAATGATTCTTTTGGGAACTCAGAGGAAACAAAAATCTTCATTCAGGTGAGCGGCGAATACAGCCTTGATTATTTTTTGAGGACCAACCCGTTGATTTTGTATGCCATTGTTTTCGGGGCAATATTCATTATTGCAATTGCATTTATTGTAAGGCACAGGCTTACAAGAATCGGGGCATTAGGAAAAAGAAAAGAGGAATTGAACAAGTTAAGGCTGGAGCTCCAAGACAAATACTTCAACAAGGGCTCATTAAGCACTGAAGAGTATTACGCCCTCCTAAACCAGTATTCATCTGAAATAAGGGAAATAGAGGCTGCAATAAGCTCATTCAAAAGCAAAAAAGAAGGTGAAACACACACAGCAGAAGAGGGCACAGAAGAACTCATAAAAGAAGAACCCTTGCCGCCAATATTCAAGGTTGAGAAAAAAGGGGGAAAAGGAACTGAAAAAAAAGAAAAAACTGAAGAAAGCGAATTTGAAGGCTTATTCACTGTAAAAAAGAAAGCAAAAAAGGAGCAAGAGAAATGAAAGCAGGAAAAATTTTTTTATTGCTTTTATTCTTTTTATTTATTCTACTCATTCAGGGCTTTAATGCCCTTTCAATCCAGACAGACAAGGACTCATACTTCAAGGGAGACCAAATAAAAATTCAAGGCCAGGCAGTAGAATACCTGGAATTAAGCATTACTGCAACAAAAGGAAACAAGGAGATAAGGAATCTTAAAGCAGGCCCTGGAATAAAAGAATTATATTCCTTCAGCTATAACAGCTCCTGCCTTGACCCAGAAGGCGAATGGCTTTTGACTGCAAGGGATGCAAACACAACAGAAACCAAAAAAATTTATGTGAGTTCCTCGCCTGAACCAGGAAAGAACTACTGCCAGTTCCTTAAAATAAAATTCTTGAGCCCTTCTCCAACCAAATACATTAGGACTTCCTCCCTCAATATTTCAGTTGAAATAACAGACGCAGGAATTCCGGTAAGCAAAGCTGAAGCCTATTACTGGGACCTTGAAGGAAGAAAAAACAAATTATTTTTTGTTGGAAACGGAATTTATTCCATGAAAGACCAGAATTATTTCATTAAGCCCGATGCCATGACAGGCGAAGCAGAAATAACTGTTATAGCACAGGCATTCGCTGAAGACAAATTCCATGGGGGCGAACAGCCAATTCAAATTAAAATAGAGAATGCAGCAATAAACCTTGAAATAAAAAAGCCTTTAGGCAATGATTTCATTTATGGAAGCCCTATAAGAATTGAACTTGAAGCATTATACCCTGACGGCTCAAAGCCAATTAATGCAACAGTAAAATTTTCTTACGGAAAAGAGCAGAACATTGATTTCAACAAGACAAAAGACTTTTACTGGTCTGAAATTCCCTCCTTCAATTTAAAGAACGAGCTCATTGCAATAGAAATCAAAGCAGAAGACCAATTCGGAAATAAAGGGAAAACTACCTTGAACCTGAGCCCTCTAGGCTACTGGTACTTTATACTGCAACAGAACGCCATATTTTTTATATTCCCAGCGCTATTCATTATATACATTTCATATCTTTCAATAAAAGAGGCAAGAATCTTCATTGAAAGAATAAGGCTGCAGAGAAGGAAGAGGAAATTGATTGAATTGAAAAAGAAATTGCAGGACGATTACTTCAACAAGCAGTTGATTTCAAGGCAGATCTTCTACCAGCAATCAGAAAACTACGATTCAGAATTAGACCAGATCGAAGAAAGGCTGCAGGATCTGGCAAAAAAGCAGGAGATAGCATGAAAAAACAAAAAATTTTTGCACTGACTTTATTCTTTTTGTTTTTGTTTACAATAAACTATGCCTCTGCAGAAGTGACAATCTCAGGCCTAGAAGAAGAAAAAATCATTTCTCCAGGCGACCTTATTTCAATATCTTTTGATTATTCAACCTACTGCCCTAAAGGCTACATAATAGATATTTACTCTGACACCAACTACCAGAATTTTGTTTGCACAAAAAAAGTCTATTTGAACGACTGGGTTGAAGAATATACTTATGGAGGGAAAATCTGCAAGAAAATAATAGAAAGCACAATCAAGGCTGATGCCTGCGGCATTGCCACAAATGCAACAGACGGCTCCTATAAAATAAAAATCGCAATGATTAATGCCTCAGACATGACAATTGATTATGCAACAAAAAGCTATTCAATCGAGGTAATATCAAAAAAGCCAGACCTTCTTGTTGCCCTCAATTCAATTAAAATCCAGCCAGAAAAGCCAGTAATTGGAGACAATGTGAAAGTAGATTTCAATGTGTCCAATTCAGGCTTAGTGGACGCAAAAAACATACAGCTTTCAGCCTATCTTGTTTCCCCTGAAATCAAAAGGAAAATTTTTTATGGGGCAATTGATGTACTTGACCCAAGCCAGAAAAGCAAGATAAGCTTTGACTTCAATGCATTAAACCTTGAGCCAGGCAAATACACTTTGTTGTTTTGGGTTGACGAAAACAACGCAATAGAAGAATTATTAGAAAACAACAATACAACAAAAAAAGAAATTGAATTAAAGCCAAACCCTTCAATTGCATCAAGGCCAAACCTTGAAGCAGAAATCGAAATGAAAAAAGAAAACTACAATTATGAAGAAATAATTCCATTAAAAGTAAAAGTAAAGAATTCAGGCAATATTTTTGCAGGCAAGCCTTTCAAGCTCTATCTCTTTGACGACGAAAGCTTAATCGAAGCAAGAGAGGTAACAGAAAAAATAGATGCAGGCGCAGAAAGAGAAGAAGAATTTAATTTAAGCGCCCTCAATTACTCAGGAGAAATAACACTCAAGGCAGTTGCAGACCCATTAAACGACTTAAATGAATCAAACGAAAACGACAATGAAACAGAAGCAAAGGTTACTGTAAGAGGGCTCTATTCAGACTTTATAATTGAGCCTCTGCAGGAAATACTAATAGAAAAAAACCAGATAATAGCCCCAATAATTGAACCTGAAAGCCCTTCCCTTAACACCTTCTTTCTTTCAGGCAAACCCAAGCCAGAATACTTCATTGCCCCAGTAAAGGTCAGGGCAATTCCAGCAAAGAATTCAACTTACAGCGAAGTATTCAAGGAAACAGACTTGTGTGCCATAATAAGGGGCCCGAATTATTATTCTGCAGTGCTTTACTTCGGCCTAAACGAAAATCTAAAGGAAAACATAATCGAGGCAACAAGCTACCTTGATTTTTTAGAGAAACACGGCTCCTTTAATTATTACTCTTTTATTTTAGACAACTATTACATGGAGCTTCCCCTTTACTATCAGTCAAAACTCTTCCTGAAAGGAAACCTGATGAGCTTTTACGGAAAACAAAATTCAGGCATACTCTTTGACCCTCTTGCATTAGAGATGAAAGACTCTTCGTACGAAATAGAATTCAAGGTTAACTGCAATGGAAAAGTGCAGGAAAAAAATTTATTGAATAACTCAACAAAAATAAGGATTGAATTCTATCCTAAGAAAGAGGACAAGAGGCTGCCGGAAGGCCTTGAACAGAAAAAAGAAAAAATAGAAAAAGTAAATTTAGAGGGAATAAAGGGCTCAATGACCCTTAATTCAATGAAGAAAGAGGTTGGATTAGGCCAAGACCAAATAATTGAGCTCTCACACCCATTCCTTGGAGCACAGGAGAACGCAGAAGTCGAAGTTATTACCCCCTCAAAAAAAGTAGTGAAGCTGCTTACAGACAGCGAAGGCATGATAAGAATAAAGCCTTCAGAGCAGGGAACCTACCAGATAAGGACAGCAAATAACGGCATGATAATTACATCCTCTTTCAATGCAGTGGAATCAGAGGAAGCAGAAGAATTGCAGATACTGATAGCTATTTTCGGCGAAAAAGCAAGAGAAGAGCTCCCCTTGATTCCAGTTGTAATTTTAATATCCTTGGGCGTTGCACTGCTTGCCTACAGCAAAGCAAAAGAAATGCTTGAAAACGCCACAGCAAGAAAGCAGAGAAGCAAATTAATTGGGACAGGGCTTGCATTAATCTTCTTTTTGGTTCCAATCTACATTTACATAATGAAAAGCATCTCCTACTGCTTTGCATTGATTGTGATCGAAATAATATTCCTGCTGCTTATAGCTTTCTACGTCAAAGAAAAAAAGAAGAATAGAACAGCAGAAAAAACATTCAAGCTCAAAATATAATGCAATTCATTAACCTCTAACAAAATAAATGCTGTAATTGTCTTCATCATACATTTTCTCGAAAGGAAAGCAATTAAATTCTTTTTCTGCCCTGTCAACAAACACAAGCCTTGAATTTAAATCCCCTTCCATCCGCCCTGCTTTTTCGCCACATTTTGCCTCAAAGAATTCCTTTATCCCGTAAGCGCTGCCCTGGCCTGCCCTTGTCTGGGGGGTAGAAAAAATATTTCTTCCAGAAAAAAAATTGATTGGAAGCGAATGCCAAGGCGTTGCAACAACAGAATCATCAACAGAAGAATTCTTCTTCAGCCACTCAATCCCTGAAAGCCCGTCCAATTTAATGTTCTGGTACAAGCTATCCTGCAGGTGCTGGGAAGAAGAAAATACAGCGGAAAGGATTACTGCAAGCACGGCAAGGGAAATGCAGAAAAAGAATATTCTCTGGGCAAAGGCATTAACCTCAAGGTAACCAACAATTTTTTTGAATAATGAAAGGACAAAATAAAGGCCTGCAGCAGAAAAAATCAGCAAAAGAAGGGAAGCAATCAAAAACATTCTCTCGTAAGGGGCAAGAAATATCCTTCCTTTCAATTGAAAGTAAGAATAAAATGCAAGGCAGACCAGGGCATATAATGCAAGAATCAATTGCTCCCTCCTGAATTCAATTAAGGCAACCTTTCTCTTCAGGAATCTTGCCGCAAAAGAAATTATTGCAATAGAAAAACCTAATGCCCCCAAAGCAAGCAATGGAAGGCCCAAGAATTCAATGAAATTAAGGCTTGGCTTGAACCAGTAAATAGACTCAAAGGTCAAGGCATCCAATGCATTGAAATAGAATGCCTTAATTGAGTCAATGGAATAATCCAAAGGCTTCTCCCTGTACAATTCCCCCAAGCGCGAGGAAAAGAACGGGATAATCAGGAAAATTATCAAAAGTCCAATCATTATCTTGAGCTGGTTTCTCTTGAAGTATTTTGGGTCCACAATAAAATACAATGCAACGGAAACAATGAACAGGGTGACAAAGGCAGGGTGCACTAATGCAGTGAAAGCAAACAATGGAAGCAATAAAAAGAAGAACTTCCTGCTTTCAGTTGAACGGGCTAAAAAATATAACAGGACCGCAGTCAAGAGAAGGCCTAAAGCTGTTGGCACCATGAAATTCAATCCCATCAAGGTTACATCGCTTTTAAGGGTCAAGACAATAATTGCAGAAAGAAATGCAAGCAATTCGCTCTTGAACAAATACCTCATGAGAACAAAAACGCTCAAGCCCAAAAGGAATGCAATAATTGCAGGGACAAAAATTGATATTTCAAGCAGCCTTCGCCCGCTCAATTCGTCAAGAGAGCGCAGGAATACGCTGTATCCAATCTCCCAATTGCTTCCCAGAGAAATTTTAGTGCTGTCCTTTCCTTCAAGAGAGCGCGCAAGCCTTACATGGTCGTATTCCTCTGAATGGAATGGCAGGGGATAAGAGAAATGAAGGGAGAAAAACAAGAAGAAAGAAAGCAGTGCAATGCATATAATGCCCAGCGCTTTCTGGCGCAAATAAATCTTTTGGCTTAATTCTTCAAGCATGCATTAATTAAAGGCTTTACTGAATTAAAATTTTTGCTTAAAACAACAAAAAATTCAATTACAATTAAAAAATCAGAGCTCCTTCAATAAATTATGCCTGCAGTTCACGCATCACAAAAAAAAAGGCCTGCAATATTTAAAGGGGGAATTCCTGGAAACAGAAGAATTCCAGCAGGGCTTCTAAACAGAAATCCAGCCGGAAGAAGAATTGAATTTAGGCCAAACCCCGCAGAAAGAACGCATCCAACGCAGGAGCAGGCAAAACTCATGAGACAAAGAGAAGCTTTTTTCAGGCATCAGTCAATGGAAAGGGAGAAAGAAAAAGCGGCAGAGGAAGCAATAGAAAGAATAATGCAATTAAAAGAAAAAGCCACAGTTGTAATCAAAAAGAAGAGAGGCGAATACGAGGTAGAGGCAAAAGATTATGAGGAATTGGCCGAAAACATTGAATTGCTTCAGGATGAGCATCTTCACCCCATAGATAGAATTCCTGAAAGATTCAGGGATGCCTGCAGCACTCTTGACGAAAAAGAAAAGCATGACTTAATTCTATTACTCTACGAATTCTACACTAAAAAGAATATTGCAACAGAAGAAGAAATTAGCTCAGCAGAGCATTACCAAATAAAGATTCATGCGCAAATGCTCATAGATGCAGCTGTAAAAAGATATTACAGGAAAATTTAAAGAAAGAAAACTGGCGGGGAGAGGCTCGAACTCTCATCCTTCGGGTCAACAGCCCGAGATCTTATGCCAATTAGACTACCCGCCTAAAAGCAGTTTTTTAATTAAAGAAAATTCAGCGGGCTACTCAATTCAAGTTAAATCTGAAAAGAAGTTTCTTGTCTGCCAAAAAAACAATGTATTGGCGCATATAATAATTAAGTGAAAGAAAAAGAATTTAAGGATAGCTTCTGTTAATAGTTCGAGGGAAAGGGATTACATCCTTTATGGATTCCTGCCTGCAAATCCACCTGAGCAGCCTTTCAATTCCTAAACCAAAGCCTGAGTGGGGCACAGAGCCATATCTTCTCAAGTCCAAATACCATTCGTAATTCTTTAGAGGGATTTTGTCTTTCTTTAATTTCTTAACCATGTTCTCTATTACGTCTTCCCTCTGGCCTCCAGTGCATATCTCCCCAAAACCTTCCGGGGCTATTAAGTCAAAGGAAAAGCATTTCTTTGGGTCTTCAGGCACTTCCTTAACATAAAATGCCTTTATTTCAGTTGGATAGCCAAAAATAAAAAACGGAATCTTTTCATCTTGCCCCAAAAGCTTTTCTTCTTTAATTGAAAGGTCTGAACCCCACCTCATTTTTTTCTTGTATTTTGAAGACAGGACATCCAATGCATCGTCATAGCTTATTCTCGTGAAGGGAGCTTTTATTGCATTCAATTCCTCAGGCTTTCTTCCAAGCAATTCCAATTCCTTTTTATTCTCCCTTGCGACTGCCTCGCAGACGAATTCCACCATTCCCTCAATTACTTTCATCATGTCCTCCATCTTTTTCCATGCAGCTTCCCCTTCAAGATGCCAGTATTCAGTAAGATGCCTTGCTGTCTTGGATTTCTCTGCCCTGAAGCTTGGTGTCAGGCCCCAGACCTTCTCCAAGGAAAAAATCAATACTTCCTGGTACATTTGAGCGCTCTGGCTTAAAAACTTCTTTTCTCCAAAGTAATTGAATTCAAACAATGTTGTTCCTCCCTCGCACGCATTAGAAGTAATAATTGCAGGGCTTGTCTCAAACCATCCAATTTTCCTGTAATAGTCTCGGACAGCGTAAAGCACTGTAGAGCGAATCTTATTGATGGCAGTCATTTTTGTTGAGCGCAACCATAAATGCCTTACATCCAACAGGAATTCCTCGCTTAAGTCTTTTGATATAGGAAAGTTTTCGCTTAATCCCACTACATTTAATTCCTGCACCTTTAATTCAAATCCGTTTGGAGCCCTCTTGTCTTCGCTCAAAAAGCCTTTCAATTCAATTGAGCTCTCAATCCCTGCCTTTTTTACTGAATTCCATTGTTCTTCATTCACTTTGCCTTTCTCTATCACGCACTGGATTTCATTAGTGGAATCGCGCAATAAAACAAAGATTGTGTCAGATATCTCCCTCTTCCTCTTAATCCAGCCCCTAAGCTGTATTTCCCCTTTCCCCAACTCAAAGGCCTTCTGCGCTGAAACAAATTTTTCTTGGTCCATTTTTTTCCCTTAAAAATTAATCATCAAAAAAATTTTAAAGCCAATTAACGTAATATTTAGATTATTTAGACATTTCTTTTAAAATCAGTATGCCAAACAAGTTATTTAAAATAAAATTCATTATTATTGAAAGGGGGGATTAAAATAAAAAAGAGCTTATTGATTTTAGCTTTAGCATTTTTCATTGTGTTGCTTTCAGGGGTTACAGCACATGGAATTACAATTACTGGCGCAAGCGTTACTGTTGGAAACACCGCCCACATAAAAGTAAGAGTATTAACAGATAATGGTGCTCCGGCAATTGGAGAAACAGTTACAGTTTATATTTATCCAAGCGGAAGTTCAAATTACATTGATACTGCTGACGATCTTATAGAAACGTACGACAATGGATACGCTCACTTTTACTTCCCTACAACTGGATGGGCTCTTGGCACCTATGATATTAAAGCACATGCTGCTGGACAGGATGAGTGGTTATACAATGGCTTAACAGTAAAAAAAGCAGGGTGGTTTACTTCTGCTTGCAGGTGGGTTAAAAAATTTCTTTGCATGGAACCAGAAAAATGAAATAATTAATGCTTTAGCAAAACACTTCACGGGCGTTTTTGAATTAGATTAAGGCAGCAGTCTTTCCGGGTCTCTTGGGAACAATGTTGCTTCCCTTATGTTTTCTAGGTTCAGCAGCTGTTTTGTGAGCCTTTCAATTCCTACTGCAAAGCCTCCGTGGCTTGGAACGCCGTACTTGAAGAATTTGGTGAACCATTCAAGGCTTTTTTCATTCATTCCCTTTAATTTAATTTGTTCCATTATTTTTTCGTGCCTGTGCTCTCTCTGGCCGCCTGAACTCAACTCCATTCCCTTGCAATTCAGGTCAACGCTCCTGCACCATTCATTGTCTGAGTCAACACGCATTACATAGAAAGGCTTTGCCTCAAAAGGAAACCTGTCAAAGAAATAAAACTCTGCATCAAACTTTTCTTTCACGTAATCCCACAAAATTTTGTCTGCTTCTGAGTCAAGGTCTGAGCCACTCTTCAGTTTCTTTCCTTTTTTTTCAAGTATATCATAAATTTCCGGAAACCTCAATTCAGGGAAAGGCGCTTTAGGAATTTTTACTTCAACTCCTAATAATTCCAATTCCTTTTTGCATTCTTCTTTCACTTTTTTTATTCCTGCAATAACCAACTGCTCTTGCGTTCTCTCAGTATCCAATTCATCTTTAATGAATGCTTCTTCTACTGCTATTGCCCTGTGCTCGCACAAGTGCTTTGCTGTAAATGAAAGTTCAGCCCTCCAGCTAGGCCCCAAGTCATACAATTTCTCAATTCCTGCTGCAATTGCCAACTGCCTGTGCAATTGCGGGTCCTGCCTCAAGAAAGCTTTTTTATTGTAATATTTTACTTCAAATACTTCTGCCCCTGACTCAGAGCTTGAGCCCATCAGGCAGGGAGTGAATATCTGAAGGAATTTATTTTCGTTAAGCCATTCCTGCATTCCCTTTACGAGTGAAGCCTCAATTTTGATTACAGCCAAATTCTTTGGCATCCTCAAGTCTATTGACCTCCAGTCCAGCCTGACTGAAAGGTCTGAGTCAATCTTTCCGCTCAAGTCAATTGGGGTGGGCATTTCAGCCTTTGCAATCAATTCAATTCTTTCAGGTATTACCTCAATTCCGTTGGGCGCCTGCTTTGCCTCCTGCACTTTGCCCTGCACCTCAATTACTGATTCTTTGGTGAAAGAGCCAATTAAATCAAACAATTTTTTTTCTGTTGTTTTTTTGAATGCAGTAACCTGGATTGTTCCAGTCCAGTCCCTCAAAAGAAGGAACTTCAATCCGCCTAAATCCCTTGACTCCTGAATCCAGCCTCCAATAAATACATTCTTTCCCTTCATTTTGGCTGCTTCAGAAGCATTAACTCTCTGCATAAACAAAACCTAATTAATTATAAAATAAAAATATAAAGTAATTAAAAACTGCACTCCTTTCTCAGAGGGCATTTACTGCACAAGGGCTTTTCCTTCCTGCAGTAACCCTTTCCTAATTTAACGAGGAGAGCGTGGAATTCATTGAATAATTTTGTTTCTTTAGGCAGATTTTTATGAAACAGTTCCTGCAGCTCATTATAATTTTTGTATTTTTCATTATACACCCTGTTAATTATTCTTTTCGTGTAAGCGTCAACCACAAAAATGGGCTTTTCTGCAGCATATAAAATTATTGAATCTGCTGTCTCAGGGCCAATGCCTTTAACTGAAAGCAGTTCCTTCCTTAATTCAGGAAGCTTTTTTTCAAACATTTTATTCAAACTGAAATCATATTTCTTCAAGTGCAGGCAGAATTCTTTCAAGTAAGAAGCTTTCTGGTTGTAGTAGCCTGCAGGCCTTATTAATTCAGCCAATTCTTTTTTCTTCATTGAAGCAATCTTTCTTGCATCCAATTTCTTTTCTTTTTTCAAATTCTGCAGAGCTTTTTCCACATTGCCCCAAGAAGTATTCTGTGTGAGAATTGCCCCTATACACATCTCGAATTTCCTTTCCGCAGGCCACCAGCCCTGCGACCCAAAAGAGGAATAAAGCTTATTGTATAATTCAATGAGGGCCATAAATATTATAGAGTAAAAGGAAATATTTATAAATTTAGTTATACAATAATTATATTGTTGTATAATTTATAGGGAGGTTTATTGATGGCTACAATAACTGTAGTAAAAAAATGGGGCAATTCATTTGGGGTTATCTTTCCTAAAGCTTTTGTTTCCAAAGAAAAATTGAAGGTAAACCAAAAAATTTTAGTGGATGTTGTAAAAGAGGCTGATTTAAAGGAAGTTTTCGGTTCTTTGAAAGCAAAAAAGACTGGACAAAAGTTCAAGGATGAAGTGAGAAGGGAATGGAATTAAAGACTTTCTTTTTTGACACTTATGCTTTTTATGAAATAATCAAAGGGAATGAAAATTACAAACCTTATGTTAAAGGAATTGCAATAATCACCACAAAACTCAATTTGATGGAGCTTTATTATGGTCTGCTTTTAGATCATGGAATTGCTACAGCAGAAAAATATTTCCTGAAATTCTCTAAATTCTGCATTGATATTTCAGATGAAAATATCAGAAAAGCAATGCACTTCAAAGCAAAAAATAAAGAAAAAAATCTTTCTTATATTGATTGCATAGGATACATAATTTCACAGCAAAGAAATATTCCCTTTCTCACAGGGGACAAAAGCTTTGAATCACTGCCTGACGTCGAGTTTGTTAAATAAATACTTTTTTACTTCTTGCAAAACATTTTAAGCAAAGCTTGAAATATTTCAATCCACCGATTTAACAGTGAAATTGAAAACATTTAAATGCTTTTTCATAATATATTAGTAATATATTATTAAGAGTGATTTTATGAAAATGCTGTCTGTTGCCGTTGATGAAGCGCTTGCCATGAAAATTGATGAATTTATTAATTATTCCCGCTTATATTCTTCTAGGAGCGAGTTTCTAAAAGATGCAATCAGAAAGAATCTTTCCACTGGCTTAGAACTAAGCGAAGACCTAAAGAAAATCAGGGAGGGCGCAGAAAAGCTTGCAGCAAAAGCAAGGGAAAGAGGCTACAAGGGCGGGTTTCCTTCAATTAAAGAAAGAGAAAAGATAGCAAGGAAATTTATAAAGGAACACAACCTTTAATCAAATTCCGCCGGCTCAACCACTTTTATAGTGCATTCTAATTTTTCAAAATGTTTAACATTAAAAGTCACAAAATAATGACAATTAAAAGCAATTGCTGCCGCCAAATGCAATGCATCAGAATAATGCAAACCCTGCACAGCAAACATTCTCCAAGGCAAGCCAGGCTTTAATCCCACTGATTGTGTATGTATGCCTTGTTCTTTGAAATAGGCTATAACTTCACCTTGACTAAAATGGCTGTGTTCTTTAACCTCTTCAAAAAAAATAGCAGATAAAATGAGGACATCCCCTTTCTTTTTTAAGAGCTCTAAAAAATGTTCTGCTTCAACAAATAACCCTCGAGCCTGCCTGTCAATTTCTTTGTTAATTAAAGAAATAAATACATTTGAGTCCAAATAAATTCGTTGCATCAAACCAACTCTCTTTCCAATTTGCTGCAACAATTGCTTTTTATTGATTATTCTACGTTGATCGTCTTTGGTTTAGTACTCTTTTATTACCTTGCAGTCTTCGTCCACTTCCACGAAATGCTTTGCTTTTCCTTCCATGAACGCAGAGCACTGGTTTTCAGGCTGATTATCTGCTGAAGTTCTCGGAGAGTGCGCTACATCGCACACCCAGTCAGAATTCTCTTTTAATGGGTTTCCAATGCATGGGCCATTGCTTAAGTCTGTTCCTTTTGCTTTTTCTGCCTGGCACAAAGCAATGCATAAGTCTTCAATTTTAGGCGGTGTTTCAGTGGTGCAGCCGCCCAGAATTATTGTTCCTAAAACAAGCAATGCCAGCAAAGAAATTGCAATTCTTTTTTTCTTCAATTTTTTGCCTCCTAAATAAATTATTCAACAAAATCTTAATTTATTTAATGTGGATTATTCCTGTTTTTACTTTAAAGTTTAAGGGCTTGCCTTTTTTCTTTAAATCAATGTTTTGGCCTATTAATGCAATTGTTTTTCTAATAAGGTGGCCTTTTTCTATTTTAAAACCAAACCCTTTTATTAGTCTTTTATTGCTCATCAAATGACTTGTCGCCATTAATTTTTTTATGCCTTTTTTTCTAGCAAAATCAATTATTTTATTTTTTATTTCTTTAGAGTTTTTCAAAACTTTTCTTGGACTGAACTTTTCTTTATTGATTTTGCTTACGTGAATTTCACCCTTTCCTCCCTTAAATTTAATTATGCCTACTTCGATTCCTAATTCTTCAAAATTTAATTTGTAAACTTGAGGAATAATTGAAGTTATTGCCATTTATTTTCACCTTTAAAATCAATCAAACTCATTCAAGGTGCATTGCGCGCTTTCGCTTAGGGGCCTCGCGTTTATTCCAAGCTTTCTTTTCACTGAGTGGGCGAATTCTTCTGCAAAGCCGTGCATTGTGAAAACATTTTTAGGATTGCTTTCTTTTACATACTGCATTAATTGGTTGAAGTCTGAATGATCACTCAAGGGAAAGCTCTTGAAGCCGTTGAAGGAGTAATTCCAGCCTGTAGCAATTGCTGCCTCAACCTTTCTTCCGATTGAAATGGATAGCGCGTGCACTAAATCCATTGAAATCAGCTGCGGGGGCATTATAAGGATATTTGATTCTTTCAGGTTGTGGTCCAATTTCAGGTAAGGCCCTAATTTCACTCCATGCTCTTCGTAAACCTTATTTGAATTATATACTGTCTCGTGCACTATTGGCGCAATCCCCAAAAATTCATTCACTATTCTTGTGAGCTCCTGCGCCTTACCAATGCTGTATCCTCCAAGCACAACAAAATTTTTCCTTTGAATTCTTTCTTTCGCCCATTTTGTAATTTCCCTGTACACTGCCTCCCTTTCAGGGAATACATATTCAGGCAGCCCGAAAGTGCTCTCAATTATTAGCACGTCTGAAGGCAGGATTTCTGCTCCCTTGAACAACAATGAGTCCTGCAGTTTGAAGTCCGAGGTAACAACATAATTCTTTTCTGCCTCTATGAGCACCTGACTGCTGCCCAAAATGTGGCCTGAGCGATGCAGTGAAATTCTTGCGTTCTCAAATTCTTCTTTCTTTTTCTGCTCTAATTCTTTTACCCTGCTTGAATTGATTTTTCTTGTTTTTAGGAGAGAGTGGGTTTCCTTTGACATGAAGTAATTGCTGTGCCCGTTAATTTTGGCGTGGTCTGAATGAGCGTGAGTGATGAATACATTTTTGCCTGCTTTCCTGGAATTGCGCGGGTCAATGCAGAGCAACTTCTCCAATACTACCCCGTTTTCTGCTGAAATCTTCATAATCGTTGTTGCAAGGAGACCACCCTACTTGTAGGGTGGAGGAATTACAACTCCCTCCTTTTAAATGCTTTTCGTTTGCTGAATATATAGGTCGGAACAATGCAACGGGCAATATTGTTGCAAACAACTGCAACGAAAACAAAGCAAAATGCCTTAAAAGAGTTTAGCCGAGAGGCTATCGAACTCGCAAATGATTTGCTCAAACAGAGAAAATCAAAACGCTTGATGGACTTGCATCGTGCAACATATTCAGCCAGCAAGAAAAACACCTCTTTTGGTTCTCAAGTTATCTGTGATATTGAAAGAAATGTTGCCAGAAGCAAGGCAACCGCCATCAGGCAGATTACTGTCAAATTCAACATTCCAAGAAACTGCAAGGTCTTTGAAACCAAAGCCAACTTCTTTGTTGAGTTCAGGATGTATCCAAAGAAGAGGTTGGCTGTTCCAATCAAGCGGAATAGGTGTTTTCAGAGATATTGTTCTCTTGTTGGAAGCGGTTGGCTCTGCAAGACTTATGGGCTTGTCGGAAACGGTCAAGTTGTTGCTTATCTTTCTAAAGAGGAAACTGAACTGCCTCAAAGGAAAAATGTTCTTGGGATAGACATCAACAGCAAGTGCTTTGCCGTTTCTGTCCTTTCCCCCAACGGAAAGGTTCTGAAACAAACTTACTTTGGCAAAGACCTTTGGATTAAGCGAAAAAAGATATTTGAAAGAAAGGAACGGTTGCAGTCGCTTGCTGACAAAAGAAGCCATAAAGCAAAGCAGTCTCTTGAAAAACTTAAAATAAGGGAACACAACTTTGTCAAAAACAGGCTTGGAGAGATTGTCAGGGAGATAACCAGTATGGCTTTGCAGTTTGATGCTGGTATTGCGATTGAAAACCTTAAACGCTTTTCTCCAAAAGGAAAACGGTTTAACAAAGAGGTTATGCGTATCCCATTCTATTCTTTTAAGCAATTGCTTGAAGCCAGATGCTTTGACAAGCAGATTGCTCTTAATGTTGTTGATGCCTACCACACAAGCAAGTGGTGTAGCCATTGCGGTGCTTTGGCTAATGGGCATAGCAGCAACTATGCCCTGTTCAAATGCAAATGTGGGCAGGTTGTCAATAGTGACAGGAAAGCAAGCCTTGCTGTCACTGTCAAATCCCTGTTGGTGCGGAAAAAGCATTGTTCTGACCAAACTGTTTTTTTCCAGTTTACCAGCAGACGAGTGCCTGTAAACGCACTTCTGCGTTCCAATGATGGTTTTGAAACCAACGATGCTGTGCATAATATTTCAACTCCTACGGAAAGCCACCTAACTTGTTAGGCGGTAGTTTACTGCAAATACAAGTACAGCATACAAAAATATAAATTTGAGTGGTGTTATAAGTATGAAGGCGAACAAAAAATGGTAGAAAAATTGGTTGAAGAGCTCCTGCACAAGACAAACTTATTGCATGAGACTGTTACATCAAATGAATGGAGGCAGTTCAACAGGCACTCTCTTGTTCACGCATTAAACAATTCAATTGATGGAATTGAAGGAATAAAGGATTCAATCAAGGCAATAAAGGAAAGCCTTGAAAGCGACCCAGGCATTGATTCACCAAACCTAGAGCCTTTAGTTAATGAATATGAGAAAACCTTGAATGTCCTCAGAAGGAATTTAGCCTTTGAAGAAGAAAAAATTCACTCAAAAAAGGATGTATTTGATTTAAAGCAAAAGATTGAGGTGCCAGAGCTTTACGCTGCATTAAGCGAGAAAATCCTGCGCTTGCTCCTGAAAACAAGGTTTGCAATTGAAAGGCTTCATCTCTTCACAAGAAGGGAGTCAGTTACTCCATTGGAAGAAAAGAGCACTGCAAAGAACTTGCTTGCACTTTTAAGGCAGAAGGAAAGCGAGATACAGGAATTAAAGGAGAAATATGAGTCCTTGAGGAATGTGTCTTTTTCTGCAAAGCTTTCCGAGAAGGATTCCTTTGAATTAGAGCAGGAATTGAATGAGATGGCGCGCAGGATGGAGGCAGAGAACGCCCTCCTTGTGAAAGACTTCACTGAATTCAGGAAGAAAATCGACATGCTCAATGAAGGTTATACCTCTTTAAGGCAGAAAAACCAGTTGATTGAAGATCTTTCCTATAATTTCATGAACAAGAGCCTTGATTTAGTTGTATTGCTCAAGAAAGAAAGGGATTACACCAAAAAAATTATTATGGAAATAGAGCATGACACCTTAAAGCTCAGGGGGGCTTACTCAAAGGAATTATTGCACTTGAATGAATCAAAGGTCAAGGCAAAACAGGAGGCCTCAAAGGAAGTGGAAAAGAAGCTAAATAAATTGGAAGAAGAATTAAAGGAAAAGCACTCTTTGCTAGAAAACTTCAAGGTCATAGCCCACGAGAAAGAGAAGAGAATCCAGGAAATGGAAGAAAAATTAAAGGTTAAAGAACTGAAGCAGCATAAAAACAAGAAGTAATAAAAACAAGTTCAATTCTAATTCTATTTTATGGGCCCAAAAATTGAAGAATTGACAGAAGCGTACATTAAAAAAGTTTTTAATAACTTGGTGTTGCTGTTTAAATCAAAAAATGAAAGAAACCAGAAAAAGAAAAATGAATTGAAAAAAATGTATAGTGAAAATAGCCGCAGAATAGAAAAAATTAGGGAAAAAATAACTGCAAAAATGAGACCTGAAGAGAAAATAAGATTTAGTGCTTTGGTAAACAAAAAATCAACAAATATGAGAATAAAATTTTTGATAAAAACGCCAGAAGGCAAAAAAAAGAGGAAACGTGCTAGAAAAATGTATTCTGAACGCTACGCATAAACAACAAATTACATAAGACCCAAAGAAACAAAAAAGAAGAAAGGCGGAGGCATCAAGCCAGCAAGAATTTTTCGCCGTTATTAAATTATTCTACTTCCACAAAGAACCAGATGCTGTAAGCATCTTTTGCTCCGGCTTTTAATACTTCAACCAAAACCTTCTGCTTTTCCGAGTAAGAATTTTGGAAAGAAATTTTTTCGCTTAATTCCTTTACTTGGCCTGCGTCAACTGAAATTTTCCCTTGGGCTTTAGTTTCATTCTCTGCTTTAATCTTCCAGGAGTATTCAGTCTTTGCTCCTTCCCTGTTGTCAATAAAGAAGTTCACAGGAAGTTCCTCTCCTGCCTTTACTTTCTCGGGCAGTTTCTCTGGCTCAAAATACACCTGAGAAAAAGTTTCAGGCTTCACTTTTGAAACATTATAGAAAATCAATGCCCCTAAAACAATTATGAGCGCTATCACTAAAACCGAGAAAAGCATGAAATCCAGTTCTTCCTCTTTCTTCTGTGCTGCAGGCATTTTAATCCAACCAATTAATTTTTTAGCATGATTCAGTTTTAAAAGAATTGCCTTTTGAATTGCAAAGCCCTGGGAGAGACTCGGACTCTCAGCCTAATGTTTACGAAACATTTGCTCTGCCATTGAGCTACCAGGGCACCAAAAAAAATTGTGTTGGAAACAGAATAAAAAATTAGCGAATTCAGAGGTCTTTAAATTCAATTTTCTCTATTTCCAGCTTCCATAATAATTCAGGCAGTTCTTTTACTGCAATTCTCTTCTGCTGCGTTGAATTCCTTTCCCTTACAGTTACAGTGTCATATTTCATTGAATCATAATCAATTGTAATTGCAAAAGGCACTCCAATTTCGTCTATTCTTGCATATCTCCTTCCAATGGATCCGGAGTCATCATAGAATAAATCCAAATTGTAAGAGCGAAGCTCTTCAAATAATTTAGCCGCCTTTTCGTCTAATCCGTCCTTGTTCACTAAAGGAAGGATTCCGGCAATGTAAGGCGCAATTGAAGGCTTTAAATCCAAGTATAAGCGCGCTTCTCCTTTTTTTGTTTCTTCGCGTAACGCCAATTCTAATAGAACGTACAATGTCCTGTCTATTCCTGCTGAGAGCTCGAATACGTGAGGAATGAATTCTTCGCTGTCTTCTCTTGCTTTCAAATTCTTGCTGCTCTCTTTTGCGTGGCCTTTCAGGTCGTAATCTGAACGGTAATTGCAGGCAATCAATTCAATCCATCCAAGTGAAGTGAGAATTTCAAAGTCCCATGCCTCTTTTGCATAGAATGCCTTTTCTTCTTCGCCTAACTGCCTGAACTTCATCTTCTCTTTTGGGACGCCATAAAATTCGTATAATTCCTGCACTCTGGCTAGATAATATGCAATCAATTTTCCTGAAACAATATTCTTCTCCACCAATTCTTTTGCTGAAACTTCTTTCAGCTTTTCTTCCTTGAGTTTCTGTATATTCAATTTTTTGTGCTCTATCTCAGAGAATTTTTTCACTTCATTTATTTTTTTGGGGTTAAAGAATACTTCTATTTCCATTTGGTTTATTTCCCTCTCCCTCAAAAGCATATTTCTTGGGGCAATCTCGTTCCTGAAGCTTTTTCCTGCCTGCACAACCCCAAAAGGAAGGTTTAATCTCATTGTCTTGGAAAGCCTGTCATAATCCAGGAAAATGTTCTGGCAGGTTTCCGGTCTCAAGTAGCCCTTCTGTTTTCCTGTTGCGCCTACCTGCAATTCAAGCATCATGTTGAACCTCTTCACCTTTTCTAATTCTCCCTTGCATTTAGGGCATTTAATCTTGTTTTTCTTTATTAATTCATCAAAGTGCTCTGAAGGCATTGCTTCAGGGAAATTAATGTTCAAGTGGTCTGAGAGAAGGTTGTCTGCCCTGTACAATGAATGGCATTTGTTGCACTGAGTTAAAGGGTCATTGAAATTCTTCAAGTGGCCCGAGGCCTCAAATACTTTTTCCGGGAGAATTTGCGCTCCATCTATTTCAAGGAATCCTTCTCTTTGAACTAATTTTTTCCTCCATGCGCCAATTATTTTCCTTTTTATTGCTTCTCCTGTTGGGCCATAATCATAGAAGCCTGAAAATGCTGTCCCGTAGATTTCAGCTGAAGGGAAGAAGATTGACCTCCTTAAGGCCAAGTCAATTATTTTTTCGTAATTATTAGAGATTTTTTCACTCATATTATGAATTAATTTATATACTTCTTAAAAACAATATGTATCTGTGCTTAAACCAAAAAGAATTCCAACAGCACTGGAAAGGATTAATTTGAGCAGGCAGCAAAAAAGGGTGAATCCTTTAGCTCCGGCAGAATTACTTGGAGCAAAAAAACATCGCTTATGGCTTTTTGGGCACAAAACCAGAAAAGGAGAAAAAATTCTCGAGCGATTTAATGCCCGCAGAATAAGGACTGGCCTTCCACCTTTAACCTATGAAGAAATAAGAGAAGCAAAAATAAAAGAAACAGAGAAACTAAAAAAAGAATTAATGCAGAGTTTGAAAAAAAAAGAAATAAGAAATTTTATGAAAGAAGCAGAAAAGTATAGAAATAAATATCGGTCAAAGCTTTATATGAGAGATTACATTAAAAGCCCTGCCATAAGAAAGGAACAAAATGAATATTCCAAAACATATTGGAAAAAAATAAAAAAGAACAAAAAATTATATGAAAAGAAGCTTAAAAAACAAAGAAATTACAGCAAATCTCATAAAAATGAATATAAACAATATAGAAATAACTCATTTATTAAGTGGGGTGAAGCAGACGATTTTTTGTCTTCAATAGGGATTACAAGAGAAAACTCTGGCAGGAATACATATATTGAATTAAAACATAGGTGAAAAGCTGCAAGAGAGAGATATCTTAAACTGAAAAAAATATTTGGCTTTTTTGAGTTAGGGAATTATTTTGTGGTCAGCGACATTGGTAAGCCTCTTACAAGAGAAAGACTGAGCTTTATAAAAAAGCGCATATCAGACATTAAAAGAAAAATTAAATCACAAAAAAAATTAATGGAAATGAAAGCAGACTATTCAGTATTGATTGATTTAAAAGGAAAAAAATTCAATGAGATTCCAAAGGAAAAATTAAATCAGCTTATATTGCTTTCTTTTCAAGGAAACCAAAAAGCAAAAGAACTGCTGTTTCAATCATACGCCCCAGAAATTGAAAGCATTGCAAGGCGTATCTGGAAGAATAAACCAATGGATGAAAAAATTGGTTTAGGTCAGGAAGGATTATTAATAGGGCTGAAAAACCTTCAGTCGCTTGAAAAAGCAGTTTTCTATTTTGATATAAAAATAAAGGGGGGAATCAAAGATTATTACAGAGGCATAGAAAGAAAAAGGAAGGGAATCAAAGAGATTGATATAACTGAAATAAAGCAGTTAACTTAATTCCTTAATTTTATAAATCAATTGTGGCAAAAAAAGGTAACAAAAAATAAAAGTGAGATTGGAAAAAAGATGTTGTAATGTTATAAAGATTGTTTAAAAAAGTGAACGAAAGTATTAAAAAAATGAACGATAAATAATTTTTTAGTGATTGAAGAATGTTTAGTAAAGCTGAGTTTAAACTTTTAGCTTTCCTTTTAAGGAATTCGGATAAATCAATGTACGGGAGAGAGATAGCCAAAAAATCTGGAATTAGCCTTGGAAAAGTGCATCAAGCACTCAAGAAATTTGTAAAGCAGGGGTTTATCGCAGAAAACAGAAAAGGAAATCAGCATTTTTATTCTGTTGACACAAAAAACGTTATAGTAAAACAATTCAAGATATTATTTAACCTTTTAGATTTAAAAGATATAGTAAAAGAATTGTCTGATTACAGCAAAAAAATTGTATTGTTTGGAAGCTGTGCTTCAGGCACGGATCATTCGGGAAGCGATATTGATTTGTTTGTTCTAGCTGAAGATAAAAGCAGGGTTCGCGCAATATTGGAAAACAAAAAAACCGAAAGAAAAATAAACCCATTAATTCTTACAGGCAACGAATTTTATAAGATTAAAAGCAGAGATAAAGCTTTATACTATAAAATAATCGAAGGAATGGAATTGTATAGGGGCAATAAAGATGGAGAATGAGTTTGAGGAATGCATTGAAAAAAAGAAATTGAAAAAAATTAAACCAGACAAGGAAACAATTAAAAAAGAATTAAATGGAAGCAATTATGATTTTTTGAGAGCCAGAAAAAGTTTTGAAGAAGAAGACTTTAAGTGGGCTACAATCCAATGCTATTACGCAGCATTCCACGCAGCAAAAGCTTTTATTGTATCAAAAGGTTTAATTGAAAAAAATCATTACTGCTTGCTAATGGCTTTTAAAGAACTTGCAATAAAAAACGGTTTAATGAAAAAAGAATTTTATGAATACTTTAACGAATTAATGAATTTAAGAGAAGAAGCAGATTATGGATTAGAATACTTATCACAAGAATCAGCCGGATTGGCTTTAAAAGAAACTGAAGAATTCTTGAAAGAAATAAAAAAGCACATAAAAGTGAATTCCAGATGAATCCAAAAGATGCATTAATGAGAAGGCTTATTGCCAAGGCAAAGGAGAGGGTTGCAGAGGTATTCACTGGAAGGGACTATCATGCAATAAAGGCAGTTAATCTCCTTGAGGACCTTGATAACGCGTTCAATCTCTTTGCAGAGCAGGCAAGGGAATGGTTTGGAGTGCACTTCCCTGAATTGAACCGCTTAGTGCAGGACAATGAAGCATTCCTCAAATTGATTGCTTTGGGCGAAAGAAAGGATTTCACTGAAAAAAGCATTCTGAAGTATTATGAGAACAAGGAGAAGGCAAGGGAGATTGAGGCAAAAGCAAAGAATTCAATGGGAGCAGAATTAGGGAAAGAAGACTTAAAGCAGATTCAATTGCTTGCAGTAAACGCACTGGAATTAAAGAAAGGGAGAGAAGAAATAGCAAAATATATTGAAGGACTCATGAAAGAGCTTTCCCCAAATTTCTCTGAGCTGGCTACCCCTCTGATTGCAGCAAAGCTTTTGAGCAAGGCAGGTTCACTAAAGCGGTTGGCTTTAATGCCCTCTTCCACAATCCAATTGCTTGGAGCAGAGAAGGCATTATTCAGGCACTTGAAAGAAAATGCAAAACCTCCAAAGTACGGCCTAATATTCGCGCATCCTTCAGTGCGGGAAGCAAGAAAGGAATTAAAGGGCAGGACTGCAAGAAAGCTTTCAGGCAAGCTTTCAATTGCAGTCAAAAAAGATTTCTTCTCAAAAAAAGCCTGAAAAAGCAAATTATTTTAATTCACTTAACAGCTAATTTTAGTGTATGCATCCAATAAGGAAATTCAAGGAATGGAGAGAAGAAATAAGGAAGCTAAGCCATGTAAAGCCTTATGAAATTGAGCCTGAATGGAATAAAGACAAAAAGAATTTAGGAAAATTCATGGCAAGCTTTGTTTCGCCTGAAGGCCAAGTGTTCCTTTATTATCTTGACGGAAGAGAACTTACAATTGTTAGAAGGTTTGCCTGCGGGATGAAAGGCAAAAAATTTCTTTACGACTTCGAGTACGCAGGCTCTTTCTCTTTCAGAGAAAATGTAATTAAGGTCGGCTTTGTAGGAGAAAATTTTAGGGAATTAGGGCTTTTCTCAGAAGCAATTAAATTGCTTGAACCTGAAATGAGAAAAGAATGCGAGAAAAACGGCAGAAAAATGGAATGCATTAGAATTGTCACCTCATTCAAAGACAGAGCAAAAGCAGCAAAGAAAAGGGGGTTCAAAGTTGAAGCAATAAAAAAAAGAAAAATAAAAAAAAAACAGAAAACATTTTATCTTGTTAGAAAACTTCATTAAATTAAAGGCAAAAAAATATGAAAAAAGAGAAAGAACAAAAATTAAGGGAATTGTTTGAAGGCGTTTACTCTTTCAACAAGAAAATTCTGACCAGAAATTTGACTCCAAAAAAGAGGGTTTACGGAGAAGAATTAATTGAATTAAGGGAAATTGAGTACAGGGTATGGAATCCCTTCCGCTCAAAGCTTGCTGCAGCAATAATCAACGGCCTCAAGGAATTGCCCTTGAAAGAAGCAAGCAATGTATTGTACTTGGGAATTGCTGAAGGCACAACTGCTTCCCATATTTCTGATGTAATTGGAACCGAAGGAATGATTGCAGGAATTGATGTGAGCGCGAGGGCTATGCCTAAGCTCATTGAATTGAGCGAATTAAGGACTAACCTTCTGCCAATTCTTGGTGACGCAGCAAAGCCTGAAAGCTATGCAGGAGAATTAAAGGAAATAAAATTTGATTTATTGTACCAGGACATAGCGCAAAAAAACCAGGCAGGGATATTCAATGAAAACGCAAGAGCTTTCATGAAAAAGAATTCAAAAGGGCTGATTGCAATCAAAGCAAAAAGCATTTCACAGCAATTAAAAGAAGAAAAAATATTCGAGCAAGAAAAAGAAAAATTAAGGGAAGAATTCAATATAATTCAAAGCATTCCCCTTGAGCCATTCCATTCCTCCCATTTAATGGTTTACTGCGGGAAACTGTAGGTGAAGTTATGGTTGCGGCAATAAACGCAAAAAAAAAAATTACAATAAAAAAGAAAATAAGTCGGTTGCCTGCAAGAACTGTAATTCGAAAAGCAAGAAAAAGAGAATTTGTATCAAAAGAGCTCATGGAGAAAGCCAAAACAAACCCAAAGACTTTTAATTTACTGGTAAAAACTATTACACCTTATTATAAGTCCATTGCAGCTAAATTCAATCCAACAGCAGATGAAAAAAAGGATTTGGTTCAAAGGTCATTGATTAAAACTTGGTTGGTTCTTCCAGGCTACAATCCAAAAAGCAGAGCGAAACCGAAATCCTTCCTTTACAGAGTGGCTATAAACGAAATGATTGACCATTTGAGAAAGAGAGGGAAAATAAAGAAAGAAGAGCTATCAATAGAAAAAGTACTCCTTCTGGGAAAAATGTTAATGCAACAACACAAAGAAAACATATATGAATTTAAAATAAAAGTTCTTTCACCTGAAGAAAAATATGAAATAAAAAGAAATTATAATAAGGTTATAAAAGTAATAAAAAGAATGAAGCCAGAATACAAACAGATTGCATTCTATTTTTTTGGAATAGAAAAATATCCCAAACTTTCATATGAACAAATTGCAGAAGCAATGAATATGAATTATGACACAGTCAGATGGAGACTATTCAGAATTCTTAAATATACAAGAAAACAATTAAATAATCCGACTCATTCTAATTTAACCAGCAGAAAGTAGGCGCTTGCGATTGCTGTTACAATGAACACTGCAGTGAATGCCTGCGGGAAGGCAAAGCCTAATAATATTAACAGGAAGAAAAAAGCAAAAGAGATGATCCTGCCCAATGTAAGTCCTGCCTCTCTTACTATAAGGCCGCCTTCAATGCTCTGCCTCTTGATAAGGGAAAACGTGTATTCAGTAAAAGGCACGCTTCGCATTACAATTCCAATTCCAACCAAAAATGAAATCAATAATATGGCTGTTTCACTTGAAGCGAACACTGCTGCCAAAGCAGAAAAAACCCCTACTGCTGCCCCAATCAACAGCATCTGCCTTCCCTTCCCTTGGTCTGTCTTCTTTCCTGCAATGAATGCAAAAATAATTGTTGCAATTACAAGGATTGAGGAAGCAAAGCCCATGGAGTAAATGCTTTTTCCTGCTACAAGGCCTCCAAAGGAAAAAAAGATGAACAAAGGCCAGAGGAATCCTTCAAACACATCATATGTGCCTTCCACTGCCGCACCAAAAAAATATTTTAATGAACTCCTGGAGAAGGCATAATTCCAATGATCCTTGGTTTTTGGGGGGAAATCCTTTGAAGTGAATAAAGGCACAATTGAGGCAATAAGTATTACCACAACAAACAAGAACAATGACTGGAAGCCAAAAGAAACTAATACTGCTGCCCCGATTATTGGGCCTAAAATTCTCCCAAGCCTTGGGAAAACCTGGCTGTAGCCTACCTCCTTTCCCCTCATCCTCTTATGGCAGTTGGCAATGAAATCTATCTCCAAGGGCATCCAGTAAATGCCTTTGGCTATCCCTAAAAGAACTGCAAGCAGTAGAATTGGAAAACTGTTGGAGCTCAAAGAATACATTGAAAGATAGAATATTACGAGCAAAGGAGCGCTCAAAAGAATTGTGTGCTTTACCCCAATCCTTTCTGAAAGCTTTGCGCTGAAGGGATAAGTGAAAGCAATGAATAACAAGAAAACAAGCCAGAATAATGCTGCCTCAAATAAGCTGTAGCCTAATTGAAGCAGGTAAATAGGAATGAACAAGTCAATCATTGAGACAGCAAAAAAGGAAATCATCAAATTCAAGTATACTTCCCTCAATTCCTTGTTTGAGTCAATGATGTTCTGCTTGTGCACGTGCTGCAAAGGCATTTATTTCACCAGAAAAATAATGCCTTAGGAAATTAATAATTTTTTGCATTAAAAGGCAAAAAACAGGGAAAAAAGGAAAAATTAAACTTTTCAGTTGAATTAAATTAAACTTTAATCCTATTAATTCCCGGAAAAGAATTATTTCCAGAGAGTTGGTTTTTTGAGAGCCTAGCCCTGAGCGCGTCCTTGCTTTGGAAAAAAAAGGGCGCGCTCCCTCAAAACAATTCCCTTGGAGCTCAATCTAATTGATGAGTTTAATGCAGGCAGCCTGCCTCAAAGCCTCAAAAGAGAATTCCGGAACAAAATTTTCTGAAGGCCACGCAAAAGTATTGTGTTCCCTGCTCAAATTTGATGACCTCTTTTTAGACGAATTAATGGAGTTAACAGAAATAGAGGAAACAAAACTCAAGAAAATACTTGAGGAATTAATGCAAGAAAAAATGGTTCATAGAAGCAACCTCAAATACAAGGCCTTAAATCCAATTGACTCTGTTTTCTCCTTAATCAAAAAATAATTTTTATGATAAGAAGGTTTTATTTGGATACTTCCATTTGGAGGGACTACTTTGAGGACAGAACAGACGGCATTAAGCCTTTGGGTGAATTTGCTTTCCAATTCTTGAAAAACTGTGAGAAGAAGGGCTGCAGGGTTCTGTATTCCGTGGTTGTTGTCCATGAGCTGAGAAAGGATTATTCTTATGAAAGAATAGAGCTGGTTTTTTCTTCTTTTGAGCATTTTCTTGAAATTGTGCCTATTTCTAATGAGCAGTATTTGGAATCCAAAAAATTAGCCAAAGTAAAAACTGCATCTCACGAATCCGACATTTTGCATGCGATTCTGGCAAGGGATAACAAAGCAGTTTTGGTTACAAGAGATTTCCACTTTGAAACCTTACGGGATATTGCTGAAATTAAAGCGCCAGAAGAAGTCACTTTTGACTAAAGCGCTTTTCTAAAATATCCATGAATTCTTTTCCAGCTTCTTCTCGCAACCTGTAAAATTCCTCGTCAGTTTTTGCTTTTCCTTGCCCTTTGAATATTCCTCTTGCCGCAACCAACGCTTGCCAGGCCTTCTTCTTTGCTTTCTCTTCATTCAGTTCTTTCAGTTTTCCTCTGATGGCTTCTCTTATGAATTCTGTTTTGGTGCTGTACTTGAATTCCTTCATGTCCTTTTCAATCTGCCTTGAAAGCGCAGAATCCAGCCTCAAGCAAATATTCTCCATGCAATACAATGTAATGCAATGCAATATTTAAAAACGTTGCTGTTAATTTATTTAGATTTCATTGCTAATGAACGATTTTTACTAAAACCCTTCATTAATAATAAAAGGTTTTTGTACCGCAAAAAACAAGGTCTCATAATAACAGAAGACAAAGAAGAAACAAAAAAAATTAAAAGAAAAGAAATAAAATATGTTCCTGCATGGAAATGGCTCTTGCAGTAAAAACACGCCTTTAAAACCAAAAAAATTAAATTAGCTTACGGCATAATACTTACAATCCAACATAAAAACAGGCTTAAGAAAATGAGGAAGTATTTTGTTCTCGCAATAGCGCTCACATTCATTTTTGCATTGAGCGGAGTACACAGCTATAATTTTGCAATTCAAAGCATTAACCCAGACCCAGTGCTAGGAGCCTTACCTGAATTCACCAAAGACACAAACAATGCAATGAAGGTTACAATCAGGGCAAGCTATCAGTGGTGGAATGAAAACATGGTGTTTACAAAAGACTTTGCTGACAAATATCCTGCATTACTGCAAAAATGTTATTTAGAGGCTTATCCTTCCGACTATCCTGCTCAAGGAAATTTTGTTTTTTATAATCTCGTCTATAAGCAAGGCGAACCTATCTGCAATCCGGGGAGACCTGACCACCCGGAAGTGCCTGACTATAACTGCATTGTAGACATAAATGTTTCTTATACTTTAAATGGGTCTACAACAGGCGGCAACCAAAACATAAATTATAACATTTCAACACCAGCAGTAGGAGTCTGCGGTCAAGAACCATTTATACTGAAAACTAAGTCAAGCCCTGTCTCAATTATTGATCCGGCAGGCCCCAACATTGACTTAAAGACTTTTTGGGGCACTCCAACCCCAGGAAAAAATGTCGACATTAATGCTACTGCAACAAGCATCAATGACATTACCAGCTATAACTGGGCTTTTGATAATACCTGCAGTGAATTAGGAAGGACGTATTCAAGTCTTCCTTCAAAAAATGCCAGTTTCGGTTTAACCCTTCACTGCAATAATATCGGCTCAAAAATAATTAAAATAACAGTGAATGATAATGCTCCTTCAAGCAGGACTGCAACAGGAACTGTGCAAATAGTTGCTGATGATACTAATTTTTTGGATGTGAACGGTTTTGGGCCTTATTATGGATCTAATTGGGAGGAAGAGTATGATGGGACTATCGGGAGAAATAGTGAAATGGTTAAAACAGAAGTTTTCGCTTTAAATCCAACTAATGACCAAAAAGCAACAATAACAAATTCAAACTGGGACCTAAATTCTGACTGCAGAATTGTTATTCCACTATTCACCTTTTGTGGAGGCTGGTGTGGTGGCGCATATAATAATTTTTATTACAGGTTAGGGAATAACAGTGGTGCAATCGAAATGATAGAATGTAAAACTGGAGCTTATGACATAAACTTTAGTGTATCAAATAATTTTGGTAAAACTAAAAAATACCAGACAAAAATTTATGTTCCAAAAATTTTGTTTTTCTTCCTAAAAAACAGTTTTTCTGGTTTCATTGGAGAGCCTTTTACTGTTACTGCTACAATAAAAAATTATAACAAGGAAATTGCCCAATTAATATATGCATACTCAAAAATTGTACAAGTAGGTAGTTATGAAAACCCTGAGTGCAATAGGGTTGGTTATGATAGTATTACCAAAAACCAGGACAATAACGAGTGGAATGTTTCAGCCGATTATATATGTAATAAAGCCGGGAGAGGGAATTTAATCATAAATGCTTTAGTTGACAAGACAACAAACTTTGGGAATATTTTATCAGATCAACCCGCAGCAACAGTGTATATTTATATTAAATACTTTGAAGTCCTCCGCATGAACTCCTTCACGATAACACCCGAAAGCGTTCCAAAAGGCGGGCTAGTAAACTTCAAGGCAAACGTGCAGAACCTGGATTCAAGCCCCCATAATGTAAAAGTAACACTTGCAATATATGATGAAAATAATGTAAAAAAGACAGGGCCCCCTTCTCAAATTAATGATATTGCTGCAGGAAACTCTGTAAATTTTATTTTTAATGATTTTAATACTTCCAATTTAAATGCAAAGCAAAACTATCGTGTTGTTGCAACTGCTTATTTTGATGACGGAACAGGAAACTATCTTTTGGATGCAAAGCCTGTGAACAATACCATGACTCGTTACTTTTATGTTTCTCAAGTGCAGGCAACTGCACCCGAAGCAAATTATTGGACCATAATAATTGTGTTAATTGCTGTCTCAATCGTGGTATTAAAAAGCAAACAACGGCAATAGTTTTAGGGTGCCAAACAAAAACATTTAAATTGCTTTACATTCACAAATTTATGTAGCAATTTTGCTACTCAAAGGGGGTAAAAAACAGATGAACACAACACAAAAATTCCTATTAACAACAATAGGACTAGTACTAATTATATCAATGGTTACTGCATTGAACAACAATTACACTTTAAATGAGAATTTAATAACAGGAAAATTATTATATGGAATTGATGAAAATGTGTATTTTAATAAGCCACTAACATCCATAGACTGTACTAATCCACCAAACTGTAGTTTTACTGTTGAAGGAGACATCTTATCAGACATGAATTTTTATGCAAGATGGTTTGGCAATGAATTTAGAGTTTATTTAGAGTGGACTCCAAATTTCTGTCAAGCAGGCCAATACAATTTTAGAATTCATTTCTGGGATGGCTCTAACTATGTAGGCCACAGTGATAATAGTATAACAGTAAACAATGTCAATCGCCCTCCAACAATTTCTGTTCTTCCATTGTATCAGGAAGTGTTGAAGGGAAGCACTGCGACAGTAAATATTACTGCTACAGACCCTGATTACACTGAATGTGGATATAATGATGATCACATTACATTAGATGTTGTTGACGAAAGAGGAGGCATTTTAACAGACAACGGTGACGGAACAGGAACATTCATTTGGACTCCTGATTCTAGTGCAAACACTACAACGCCTTACAATTTCGTTTTCACGGCTACAGATAATTTCGAAGGATCTGACAACAACACAGCGCAAATTCAAGTTAGAACTTTGTGCGGTGACGCATCAAATGACGGGAAAGTAAACGTGTCAGACGTAATAACATTAATCAACTACCTGTTCAAGGGCGGAACAGCTCCAGCAGACTTGGATGCAGCAGACGTAAACAACGACGGAAAAGTAAATGTCAGCGACGTAATATACCTAATCAACTACTTGTTTAAGGGCGGAACAGCTCCAAACTGCGGCTACTAAGGCAGTTTTCCCCCTTTCCTTTTTTCTTTTTTTCCTTTCTTTTTATTATGCCAAAACGAATTGGACTGAATTAAATGAGAAATGAATTGAGAAGGCAGTTCGTTCACTACTTCTTCGGCTGCGTAATGATATTGGCATTAGGGTTCATTGGGGCGGTAAATTTTCTTTTCTTGAGTGCAGGCATTACAGTATTTGGCTTGAGTTTGTCATTGCACGCGAAAAGAAGCAAGAAAAGCTTCCTTCACAAAATAATAAAAGCAGTAGGAAGAGAAGAAGAAAAAAAACTGCCTGGAAGAGGCGCAATAATGTTCTTTGCTGGAACACTTCTTGCCTCGCTATTATTTTACTCTAATTTTTTAGTTTTAATGGGCGCATTATTAGTATTGGTTTTCGGCGACAGTATTGCAACAATCGTGGGAAAAGAAATAGGAAAATTCAAGTTATACAACAACAGGACCTTGGAGGGAACAGCAGCAGGGGTTGTAATTTCATTCTTTTACCTGCAGATAATATTCCAGCCCTGGATTGCAATCAGCGCAGCAATAATCGGAATGCTCGCAGAATTCATTCCAATAGATGACAATATTACAATCCCTCTTGCTGCAGGATTCGTTCTTTCATTGCTAATTTAAAGATTTTCTTTCAAGATTTTATTAATGAGAAAAGGGCCCGTAGCCTAGCCTGGATAGGGCAACGCACTCCTACTGCCCCTTTTTCTTTTTAGAAAAAAGAAAAAGCGGTAAGTTGCCGGAAAAAGAAAAAGAGGCGGAAGCAAGGCGTAGGTCGTGGGTTCAAATCCCACCGGGCCCGTTACAGGAAATAAAGAAAATTGAAATTTGTTTGAGAATCAACGAATTGAAAAGAGGGCGATTGACGTAAGGTTTTTTAATGCTTTTTTCTTAATTATTTTTTTTATAAAGGGGAAATTGTTTTAATGGAGAAATTGAATGTGGCAATGGCTGGAGAAATAACCCTCTCAAAAAACCCTGGGGGCTCAATGAAGAAATGGCGTGAGATCTTTGGGATTAGCCAGACTGAATTGGCTGAATACCTCAAGGTTTCTTCTTCAACTATTTCTGATTACGAGGGAGGGAGAAGGAAAAGCCCTGGAATTGGTGTTGTGAACAGGCTTGTCAGCTCATTGATTGAACTGGATGAAAAGAGGGGCGGCAAGATAAGAAAGCAGTTAGAGAAAGACTTTATTCCTTCACAGGAAGTCTTTGGCGTTCACGAATTCACTGCTGCAGTAAAAGGCATTGATTTCGCTGAAAAGATTGGAGCACAGGTTGTAGCAAACCCCCACAAGCTCAAGGAAACCCAGATTTACGGTTACACTGTAATTGATTCATTGAAAGTAATACTGGATGTGCCAGTTCACGAGTACATGTTATTGTACGGAAAGACCCCTGAAAGGGCTTTGATCTTCCAGCAGGTCGAGAACGGGCGTTCGCCAATGATTGCAGTAAAGATTGGAAGGTTTTCTACAGACATGAGGCCTTCAATTGTTGTACTGCACGGAATTTCAAAGAACGTTGACCCTATTGCAATAAAGATAGCTGAATCAGAGAAAATCCCTTTGCTTGTCTCTAGCATGCCTGTAAAGGAAATTGAAGACAAACTAAAGAAGTTTGAATTATAATTCTAATTAATTGAATTCTTTAATTCTAGATTCTCACGCAGAACGTGTATCTTTTCTTCTGCTTGCCTGAATCCTTCAGTCCTATTGTGGTGTAAGAGTATATTACCTTTGAATCGAATTTTTTTGCCAGGTCTTCAGCCAAAATTTTTCCTGCCCTCTTTGAGCCAATCCACAGGTCATACCCCTTCCTTTCCTTTTCTATTTTTGTTATTTTTGCAAGGGAATCCTTTTTGCTTAAAGACTCAAGTTTCTCGTGCATTTTCTTAAGGATTGACGGCCACTCTCTTTCTTTTTCTCTTTCAAACCTTACTTGAATTACTGCTTCACGGTATTCTGAGGACAGCTTCATGCAGGGATCGCATAATACTTTAGATAACTTTATTGGGATTTCCTTCAGCAACTGCACTGGGTTTCCTTCTGCAAGCATTTTTATTTTTATTAATGCAGTGAATTTTTCTTCTCTTTCTTCTTTCAATGACACTTCAATTGAAACAATTTTTCCTTCAAGCACTTTCATTTTGCTTTTGATTGTTTCTTCTATTGAAGGCCATAACTCTTCCACCCATGCATTCCTTAACTTGAATTTATTGCAGTGAGGGCATTTCTCTAAAACAAGTTCTTTTGGCACTTCAATTAATTGCTTTGATTCAAGGAAGCATTTCATGCAGAAGCCTTTAATGAACGGCTTTTTGCTTGAACCGCACTTAGGGCAGAATTCTCTCAATTCATTCACCTTTCAATTTCATTTTTTTCTCGTACTCAAAATATATTGCTGGATTTAATGCAATGCTGTAGGTTGCAGTTACTGCAGTAATAATTCTTAATCCAAAAAATATTGTAAGGCTTGAAATGCTTAAAAGGCTTCCACTCAGGCTTGAGGAGTCAGCAATTACACCTAAAAAAGCTGTGCCTACACTCAAGGCATAGGTTATCAGCACTCCAATGGACACAGGCTTAAGGTTTTTTCTTGCTGAACGAATGCTTTGCAAAATGGAGGAAAAGCCTTTCTTTTCGAGGACCGCAATAGGGTAAACAAAAAATGTTGCAATTGATACAATGAATACCATTGCAAGCAGCAGGATTGCAAACACTATTTGGTTTAAAGAATTGTTTGAGGCAAAGGATTGAACGAAAAGAAGAACAAAAGGCATTATTACAGCAATTGAAATAAGAAAGGCGGCAATTACAGGGAGTACAATTGAAGGAGAACTCTTTAGAACGTGAGAAAGCGAGTTCCAGAAGGAAGGCTTTCTTTTTTCGTAGAATGCTTTGAGCATTAATGGATAGGTGGCATTTACTACAGTGTCAATTAAGAAAAGCGCAATTGCAATCCCAAGGAGAAAAAAGGTTTTTGCCGTGAAGGCATTCAATTCTTCTGTTCCATACACTGAAATTTTTGAGTTAATTTCTTGGAGTTCAATGAATAATCTTATTACTTCAAGGAGGAAGAAGCTCCAAAGCAGTGCAAGAAATATTTTTGGGAGAAAAAGGACTGGATTGTTTTTGAGTGCAATAAAGGCGTGCTTTAATGTTTGAATTACTCTTGGCATTCTTATTCCTTTAATGTTAATTCTTCGCCGTTTTTGGGTGCAGCGCTCTTGAATCCTAGGGCGCTCAATTCTTCCTGGAATACGTCCATTACATCAGGGTCTCCGTGGACGCACACAACAAATTCTGGTTCTAACTTCCTCACTAATTCAAGGAGTTCTCCTTGCGATGCGTGAGCAGAGAAATCGTATTTTTCTGCCTGGCAGGCTACCTTCACCTTCTCTCCGTCTAACATTAATTCTTTCCTGTCCAAAAGCCTTCTTCCATTTGTGTGTTCTACCTGGTATCCTGTAAGGAAGATTTTTGTTTTTGGGTCATTGTACAAGTGCTTTAAGTACCATATTATTGGCCCGCCTTCAAGCATTCCAGCACTCGTAACTATAATGCAGGGCTTTTTTATAATTTTGTTCCTGTTGCCTCCCTTCACCCATTTCGCTGAATTCAGTGCTTTGGCAAGAAATTTCGGGTCCTTCAGTAATTCCTTGTGCTTTAATGAGACCATTGCTGCTTTTTGCCCCATTCCATCATAATATATTGGGGCGTCAATCTTGTATTCATATAAAATGTCAATTATTTCCTGGCTTCTGCCTACAGCGAATGCAGGCACTAAAGCGAATCCTCCATTATCCAATGTGCCCTGCACGCTTTCAATGAATTCCTTTTCTGTTTTTCTCCTTCTTGGATGCTCTCTGTCCCCGTAAGTGCTTTCAATTATCAAATAATTTGTTTTCCCTATTCTTGTGTCAGCCCCTTTGAACAAGCGGGTTTCATCTATCTTGAAGTCCCCAGTGTACACAAGGCTTTTGTTTTTAATCCATAACTTTGTTATTGCGCTTCCAAGAATGTGGCCTGCATCAAAGAATTCCATTGAGCAATGGTCTGAAACATGAATTTTTTTCCTGTAAGAAATAGGGAAAGTGAAGCCTTCTGTTTTTTTTATTTCGTCTGAAGAGTACCTTAATTGTGTTCCCTCGATTTTTGCAATCTTTATTGTGTCTCTCCAGAGTATTTCGCTCAAATCAAATGTTGCCTGGGTCATGAAAGATATTGCGCTTGATTTAACAAAGAATTCTGGAAGGTCTCCTGAATGGTCCATGTGCGCGTGGCTTATTATTGCTGCCTTAATGTTTGTGTGCACTGGCATAGGGTAATGGATTTCTTTTTGATGGAATTTCACTCCCCTGTCCAAAAGAATTTTTTCCCCGAAGTCAAGGAGGAAGGAACTTCTTCCCACTTCCCTGCCTGCGCCCAATATTTTCAATTTCATTTCAAAGAACCTAAAATAGTGTAATTAGAGATTAAGGCACGAAAAAATTTAATAAATGTTGTCTCTAAATTATAGCTGGACGAGAAAATGAACTTGCTTAGCTCAGCCAAAATGCTCAAAAAATACAGGATAGAATTCGCTTTCGGTAAACTGGTAAAAAATGAAGAGGAGCTTCTTTCAGCGTGCAGGAAGCTGGGCTTTCCCTTGGCAATGAAGGTTGTTTCAGAGGAAATATCCCATAAAAGCGATATTGGGGGAGTTCAAGTGAACATTAGGTCAGAGCACGAGGCAGCAAAAAATTTTTATTTAATTCTCAGGAACGCGCACAAGCACGCCCCTCGCGCAAAAATTGAAGGAATTTACGTTCAAAAATTCCTTGAAGGCAAACAGCTCATAATTGGAGGAAAGCTTGACGAACAATTCGGGCCCACAATTATCTTTGGACTTGGAGGCATTTTTGTTGAGATAATGAAGGATGTTTCTCTTAGAATCTGCCCTATTGACAGAATTGAAGCAAAGAAAATGATTGCAGAAATCAAAGGGTTTCCCCTCCTGAAGGGGGTGAGAGGAGAACATTCAATCAATTTCAAGAAACTTGAAGCAATGCTCTTGAAAGTGAATACCTTAATGATGCGCGAGAAATTAAAGGAATTGGACTTAAACCCTGTAATTGCAAACGAGAGGGAAGTAATCGCTGTAGACGCAAGGGTTATAAAATGAAAAAATCAAAGAAAAAATTAGTTCTTTCAAAGTACAAGCACGAGCTCATAGAAAAGATCTGCTCTGAACGCTCTGTGTACCTGCCTGAATCAGGAATGGCAAAAATAATACAAATGGCAGAAGAAGACAAGAAAATTATTTCTTTGGGTCCGGGGGAACCTGACTTTGACACTCCAAAACACATAATTGAATTCACAAAAAAATGCTTAGACAAGGGTTTCACGCATTATTCCCCGCCAGTTGGAAGAAAAGAATTAAGGGAATTAATTACAAGGAAGGCAAGGAAATTCAATAAAATTGACTGCAGTCCGGAAAACATTGTTGTTACTTGCGGTTCAACTGAAGGCCTTCTCTTGAGCGCAATGGAAATTTTGGATCCAGGAGAAGAGCTCTTTATCCCAAACCCTGGCTTCATGAACTACATTAATATTGCTGACTTGATGGATGCAGAACCTTTAAGTTATTTTTTGAGAGAGGAAGACGGCTTTCAATTGAATCCGGACGAATTAAAGCAAAAAATAACATTAAAAACAAGAGGCATTATATTGAACACTCCATGCAATCCCACTGGAACAGTGTACAAAAAGAAATTATTGGAGGAAATAGCAGACATTGCAATTGAGAATGAATTAATTATTTTGAGCGATGAAGCCTACGAGTTTTTGGTTTACAATAAAGCAAGGCATGTTTCTATTGGCTCCTTGAACGGAATGCAGGACAATGTTGTCTCCCTGTTTTCTTTCTCTAAGACTTATGCAATGGCAGGCTTCAGGATTGGATACCTTATAGGGCCCCACTGGTTCACAAAAAATATTGTTCACTTGCATTTGTATTCAAGCCTTTGCGCTCCAACTGTAAGCCAGAAGGCAGCAGAGGCAGCCCTTCTTGGAAGCATGAAGCCCGCAATCGAAATGAGAAAAGAATATGACAGGAGAAGGAAATTAATTCTAAAGAGAATTAATGAAATTTCTTGCTTGCACGTGAAAGTAAGGCCTGAAGGCGCATTCTATGCCTTCCCCCGCTTCAATTTCAAGGAAATGAATTCCAAGGCTTTCTCTGAATTCCTGCTCAAGAAAGCTTCTGTCCTTACAGTGCCTGGAACAGAATTCGGCTGCAATGGCGAGGGATTCATCAGAATGAGCTACGCCACAAAATATTCCCTCATAGAAGAAGCAATGGACCGCATTGAAAAAGCAGTTAAGTGAATGATTTTTTTAATTTAATTATTTTTATATTTCTTTGTGGCTTTTAAGTAAGCAGTCACTAGTTTGCTCCATATATTGAGTGTTTTGCCCCTTATTTTTCTGTTTATTTGAATGCATTTTTTGCAGGTCTGAGTGAACCTGAAATTGTCTTCCTCAGTTGCGTTAATAATTGCTTTGTGTTTATTGCAAAGATTCCAAGCAACTGCAAGATCTTCCAATGCATCAAGTTCTTTATAGGTTACTTCTACTGAAATCTTAACCATTAATTCACCTTATCTTTTCTGGCTTCCATTTCCTTTTCAGGCCTGAAGCGTGCAATTCCATTGCAGTAAAGCCTACATTGAATGCAAGCAACGGAATAAAGTAAATCCACGAGAAAGCTGCAGCGAAAGCAAAATATAATACTGCAATAATTCTTGTCATTCTGTTGCTGAAAAAGAAGTGCAGGAAGCCGAATCTTGCCTCTTCCCTGCGCATTCCGTCAAAGTAGTCTTTTGCTATTTCATCTACAGCAAAAGCTATGGCAATAACCAGGGTTGGAAGTAAAAGCAGAGCCAAATTATTCATTACAATTAATGTCATTGCAAAAGAAGCAAAGCCTGCAATCAATGCAGCATTATTCATTTTCCTTGAGAGTATTGCCCCCAAAACAATTGCTATCACCAGAGTTCCTGCCTCTGCATTCAGTGAAGCAACAAAAGCTGCTATTACGCCGAAAACAGAAGAAAGAATGAATGCTTTTTCCTTGCTGAATACTTCTTCTTCAGTTGAAGACTTTACATACTTCAGCACCAAGCCAAACAAAAAGAATACAACCAAGAAAAACAGTGCAGTCACCAAAGGCTCAAAGAATATTGCCTCGGAGTACACCTGGCTGCCCGAACCAAAAAAACCAAGGAAAGCCATAAAACCACAAACTCCTGCAAGGAACTAAGTCTAATTAAACAGCAAAGAAAATATAAAACTAACCTTAGAAGAGAAACAATATTGAAAGAATTAGAATTATTTCTTGAAGTATCCTATTATTCTTTCGTTTAATTGTTTTGCTAGAATTGGATTCCTATTTACTGTTACTGGAATCACTGTTTTTTTCTCGAACAATTCGCTGAAGATTCTGTCAAGGTTTATGTCTTCAATTTTTTTGATTGCAGTAAAACTTTTTGTCATTGAGTCCATTAATTTTTTAGGGTAAAAAATTTGAACTACATAATTTTTGTAGCTCAGAAAGTTTGTTGTTCCGTGCAGTTTTATTCCCGCCTTGAAATTCATCCCGTAATTCAAATAGAATTTTTCGCACCATTTATCAATTGCTGTGTTTTGTTCTATTAAAATGTAAGATGTTGTGTTTAAAGCAATGTTTTTTGCTTTGCTGTAATCTTCCTTTGAAAAAAACAATGGCGTCCAAGCATGGCTCCAGTAAAGGCATAAAGGTTCTTCTTTTTTTAATTCAAGTTTTTCAATGAAATCAAACAAGAACTTGTCCACCTCAAAAATGCTGTTAAAGCATAAATCGGCCTTCCCGTTTTTTAGGGCATAATTAATGTTTTGGCTTCCGTGAAGGTAATTGTCAATCAAACTTTCAGTGTATTTTTTAAGTGAATTAATCCATTCAGCTGAAATAGAATAACCTTTTTCTTTTCTTGAAATAATTTTTTCTTCAATTAATTTGTTTAAGGTTTTATGCACTGCCTGGTATGTTACACTTAAACCGTAATTTCTGTTCACCCTATTAAATATTCTTTTAGCTGTAAGAGGCCACTCGCAACTCAAAATCGACATTACAACATCCTTTGTTGAGCCTTCCTTTACTCCAAGCTCAGGCACCACAATCTGCAAAACCATATATATAATCATTCAAAAAACAAATTTTAAAGCATGCGGATAAACTTCCTTCAACCCCTTTTTTGCGTCAAATTTTTATTCTCTCTTCCTGTAATGTTTAAGGTATGCTATGGTTTTTGAGGTTGGCATTGGCACAAGCCAGAACTGGGATCCAGTCACTGCAGGAAGAGAAGTAATAGAGCAGGCTTTAAGCAAATTAAGCCAGCCACCAAAATTTGTTCTATTGTTCAGTACAATTCACTACGAAAAAAACAAAGGCTTCCAAAAAATATTGGAAACAATATATGAACAAATACCAAAAGAAACGCCATTAGTGGGGGGAACAGTAGCAGGGTTCATGAATAATACTGGAGTTTACACAAGAGGGTTAACAGCAATGGCATGCTACTCGGATGAAATTGAGGTTGCTACTGGAGTCGGACACAGTACTAAAAGGAACCCTAAAAAGGCAGCTAGAGAATTTGTCAACAACATAAAAAAAATGAAAATTAATGAAAAATTTAAAAATAAATTATTAATCGACTTTATCTCTGGTCCAACTATGCCACATATTCCTTTTATTAAAAGAATAAATTTAGTAAGATCAAAAATAATTGGAGAGTTGATGGCTGTTTATGGTCTTAGGGCAAGTTCATTATTTGGATTTGGTGTTGGGAAAGAAGAAGAGATTATAAGAGAACTGCAAAAAAGTAATAAGACTAGCATATTTGGGGGGTCGGCTACTGATGCTGGAAAACTTATTTCTAATTATCAATTTAACAACAAAACAGTCTTAAAAAATAGTATTACCGGGCTATTAATTTATACAAATAATCAAATATTTGTTGATGGATTTTCTGAAATGACAAAAACTAATGTTTGTTTTAGAGTGGATAAAAAAAGCACAGAAGACCGGGTTATAAAAACAATTAATGATAAACCAGCAACAATTGAACTATTGAATAAATTAGGATTTACAAATGAAGTATTTAACAATTTAGAACAATTATACAGAACAACTTTTTATTTTCCAATCTCCATTTCAGATGACGATTCTTCTACAACTACTATTGGAGCAATATATGGTACAAATTTGGCAGTGGGACACAAACTACAAACAAATAATATAAAACTGTTATCTGCTAGTGGAAAACAAATAGTTAATTCGCCGAATACTTTTAGGAAAATTTTAGAAAATAAAAATAAGCTTACTTTAATAATTGCATGCGAGACGGGAATGGAAGCCTTGGGCGGGAAAATATACAAACAAAAAGAGCAGATTGATGCCATATGCAAAGATAATTATCTTGTTCTATATTGTGGGGGGGAACATTTTTGTAATCAAAATAAAATAAATATAAGAACGCATTCTTATAATTTGCTAACTATATTTGACTAAGTTTTTTGACTTGTAAAAAAAGAAACTTAGCACATTTTTTAGGCGGATAACTAAATATTCTTTTCATTTTAGATAAGATAGTATTTGAAACAGCATATTCTTTTCCTAAAACTTTATTTATTTCTAAGCGATATTCTCTATCGTCAAAAGCTTCATCTAACTTTTTAACACAGTATTGCCCCCCTATATCACCACAGATTATAGCGGGCAGAATACCTTCAATAAGCGGCTTGAGGTTATGATTTACTGAATCTCCCACACCCATTACATTTTCTAGCGCTATTTTTTTAACACAATTATCAAAAGAAGTTAGATATGATTTATCTTTTAATATTTTCATATTTTTTAGTTGAGGGTTTACTGAAGAAGAATTAATGAATTCAGAAAAATAATAATTAGATTTATGCTTAAAAGTTCCAACTCCAATGTTCGCAACGCACCTACTTTTTGGGAAAATATATGCATATCCTTGCGGTGCAAAGTAATCATAAAAAATCTGTTCAAAATGCGGTTCTTTTAAAAAATTTGACTTTATCTCAAAGGAGTAAACTTCGGCCACTCCAAATTTTTTGTTATTATAATTATCCAATTGTTTAAATACATTTGATTCAATACCATCTGCCGCGATTAATTTTTTAGATGAAATATAGAGAATTGAATGTTTTTTTTTACATAAAACTATAATTTTATTATGCGATTGATCTGAAATTGACAAGAACTCAGTCTCCAAAAATATTTTTACGCCAGCTTTAACAGCCAAAGAACACAACCAAGTTTCAAATAAAGTTCTATTAATTGAATATCCTTGCCAAAACGATCCTTGCCCAATAAAAGTAGAATCTGCATGTTTAAAAATAATGCCGTTAATTTTCCATGATAAATATTTTTTAGGAATCACAAAAGGAAGTTTATTAAACAAATATACGCCAATACCCTCAGCACATCTAACAGGAATTCCTATCTCTTTCTTTTTGTCAATACAAATTACTTTTGCCCCCTTCAAGGATGCTGCTCTAGCAGCTGAGAGACCAGCAGGCCCCGCACCAACAACCAAAACATCACAATCCAACTTCATTTCACATCATCAAAATATTTTAAGTATTTTTTTCTATAAAAATCTGCTAGTTCAGGATTTTTTGAAATAAAGATTATAACTGGATATTTACTTGAAATTGTATAAAACTGTTTTGCTAAATTGAACTCATCAAATTCTTTTGTATTATCATAAACATAATCAAATTCTTTTCTTAAACGTTTATCATAAAAAATTTGTGCAATGTAATCTCCATTAACAAAAATATCCTCTTCCATGTTAAAGTCCATCCCCAACTTTATTTTTTTTCCAAGTGCTTCATAATATTTTGCAAAATATTTGTCAAGGAAGGTATCCCCTTTTGTAATTCCATAGTGTTTAGCATAAGAAAACATTTTCCTGAAATTTTCGTTTTCTTTTTCACTTGCCCCTATTGGAGATAATACATGTTTCCAAATACATAAAGAAGGCTTTCTTTGGGGGTTTGGAAAATCAAAATAGAAATTATTTACAACAAATCTTCCAACATCAAGAAAATTATCAAACTTCAACTTAATGGGTTTATCCAGATCTTTCGCCAGCGCTTTCCCTTTTTCTGAGTATGCTTCTTCTAGTTGCCCGGAGAAGGTTTTGGTTTTTTGGATCCAATCCTTTGTTATCTTGTAGCCGTCAACGCCTCTTTCAACTATTTTTTCTGCTTCCATTTGCTTTAAGAGTTTATGAATAGCCTGGTAAGTGACATTCAAAGAATACTGTTTTTCCAAAGCAGAATGAATTTTTTTGGTGCTCAAAGGCCACTGCTGGCTCAACAGAAAGATTATCTTCTCTTTGGTGCCAGACTCCCTGCCCAGAAAAGGAATTGAAAGCAAGCCCATAAAAAAATATTATACATAAAAGGATTTAAAAAGTTAAACCTGAAAGTTGAACTGAATTAAACATAACGTATAATAGGGTGTGAAAAGAAGAATATTACTGTAAGACAATAATTTGGGGCGGGAAAAAGACAATGAGCTTAATTTTCAAAATTAATGTTGTGTTGTTTTTGGTGTTTTTGTTTTATGTATTAGTCTCTATTCTTACCCGCATTAAATGATATTTTCACTTTACCATTGCTTTGATTTTTCTTTTGGTGTTTTCAATTTCAACATCCAACAAGCCCATGTTTGCGAGAGAGGGAATTATTACCACTAAACTGAAGTCTGAGGCTATTGGAGCCATTATTATTGTGTAGTCACCTAACTCAAAGTATAGCCTGCTTAAACCGTAATCGTAGAATTCGCCTACTAAATCAAATACTTGGTCTGTGGTTTTTCTGATTAGATTCCATAAGTCAATGTCTTTTACTTTAATGTTTTCTGGAATAATTCCTTCAAGACCTTTTCTTGCAAGCATACAGGCTAGAACGTCCTCCATTCTTAGGAGATCCTGAAGTAATTGCATTACGTCCTCGTTAGCCATTTTTTGTTCACCAGAAATGATTAGCCCTTTTATGATAATAAAACTTTCGCTTGTGAGCCAAATTCATGCTGTAATGCATCACCAAAGCATAAGCAACATCAAATGCAATGAAGGCAAAAAAGTAAACCCAGACAAAATAATTAATTGCAGCAAAATATAATACTGCTAATTTCATTGTGAACCTATACTCAAAGAAAATATAAATGAATTTGTTTGCCTTAAAGTTTTTGTCAACGTAATCGTTTCCTACTTCGTCCAGTACTCCTGCAAGAGTAATTAGAATTAAAGGAAGCCACAGGAATGTTGCAAGGCCTGAAAAGAACAAGGCTGTAATTATTGTGACTGTTCCAACCATGAAGGCAAGGTTGTCGATTTTTCCGCGCAGGAGCACTGCAAGAACTATTGCTGCAAGGATTGTGGCTGAAGCCGGATGCAAGGTCATAGTGAAGGCCCATAAACCTCCCAGGAAAGGTGCTAAAAGAACTGCTTTGATTTTGCTGAAGGTTTTTTCGTCAAAGGCATCATCAATGTATTTAATGCCGCCTCCTAGTACAGCGTAAGCTGCAATAAAAAAAGCATATGTTACATGATAACTGGAGTAAATCCATTGAGAGTAAATCAAGCTGTCGAAGGCCATTGCTTTTCACTTGGAATTGTGAAGAATTAATAAAATATGAAAGGATTAAGAATTAAAAAGTGCCTGCTTTTTCCATTAATTCAACGCCTTTGTCTGTGATCTCGAATGGCATTGATTTTTTGTCATGGCTTGTGTATCTCATTTTTCTTACTCTCATAGACCTTGCCCCTGAAGCCATTCCAAGATATGTCAATACAATAACTCCGTCTGTTATGAATTCGCTTATGTTGTCTGCGCTCAATGCGTTTGTTCCTTCAGGCAATTCAGAAGTGAGGAGTACTGTACTATCAAATTCTCTTAGTTCGGATATTAGTGCAACCAAGATTTTTTTTGTCATTATGCTTTCTGTTACTGCTGTGGGAATGATTTCTGACTGGATTTGAGCGAAGGTCCAGGACTTCTTGGAATAATCTGTTACAGCAGTGTAATCAGAAAGCGTGGTCATTGAATCAATCACAAGCCTTTTAGGCCTGAAGAGTTTTATTGCTTCTCTCAATCTTTCAAGGAAATGGTCTTCTTTCACTATGTCAATGAATATTATTTTCAGCAGGCCTTTTTCTTCTAGTTCCATTAAATTCCAGCCGTACTGTTCTGCCTGCTTTCTCAGGTCTTCCTCTCTTTGTTCTGTGGAAACGTAAAGCCCTTTCTCTCCAAACTTTTTTGCTCCATTGCACAAGAACTGCATGCAGAAAGTGCTTTTTCCTGTTCCTGCCCCACCTGAAACTAATACCATGTTTCTTGCTGGAATGCCACCATTCAATGCCTTGTCCAAGGCTTCAATTCCTGTCTTAACTCTTTCAATCAATTAATTCACCTTAAAACACAATTCAGTTATTTATTAATGGTGTTTTAATTTAAAAACTTTTGGATTAAATTATGTAACTGGAAGGAATTTGGTGGGAGCCAATTGAAAGAAAAAAAAGAAAGCGTTGAAGAGTATCTGCTTGCAAATACAGAGAAAATCAATAAAGAGATGGAGAAATTTTTTCCCAGAAAAATTACTGGAGAATGGATTAAGGCTGCTGCAGGAAAGCCCTCTTTTTCTTATGATCCTGAAACTTTGACAAAGGCTTTGAGCGAGCCAATATATAATTTATTGGAGAGGGGCGGAAAGAGATGGAGGCCTTCCTTAATGTTGATGGTGTACGAGGCAGTGGGCGGCAAAAACACGAAGAAAATAATGCCTTTTGTAGTTATGCCTGAATTTGCCCACAACGGCAGCATAATGGTGGATGATATTGAAGATGACTCTGAATTAAGGAGAGGGAAGCCGTGCACCCACAAGATTTTTGGCGTGGACATTGCAATTAATGCAGGCAACACCTTGTATTTTCTTCCCTTAATTCTGCTTTACAAGAACTTAATGAAATTGAATTACGAGAAAAGGACTAAAATTTATGATTTGTTTGCAGGGGAATTGCTGAAATTGTCTTTCGGCCAAGGAACAGACATTTACTGGCATCAAGGGAAAAAAAAGGACATTAGTGAAGGGCAGTACTTGCAGATGTGCGCTTTTAAGACTGGAACTCTTGCAAGGCTTTCGGCAAAGCTTGGGGCAATACTTGCAGATGCAAAGCAAGAGCAAGTAGAAAAAATTGGAAGGTTCGGCGAATCAATTGGGGTTGCATTCCAGATACAGGACGACATACTGAACTTGACTGGAGAGGAATTCCAAAAAGGAAAAGGAATAGGGGAAGACATCCACGAGGGAAAGAGGACTTTAATGGTGTTATACACTTTAAGCAAGGCGAACGAGAAAGAAAAAAAAAGATTGGTGGAAATCCTGAACTCCCATCCTTCAGACGAAAAAACAATAAGGGAAGCAATAGAATTAATGGAGAAGTATAAGGCAATAGATTACGCAAGAGAAAAGGCAGAGGAATTAGTACAAAAAAGCTGGAGTGAAATAGAGAAAATTCTCCCTGAAGGAAAAGCAAAAGAAAGGCTTAAAGAATTCGCGGAATTCGCGATAAAGAGAAAGGTGTAAGTTATGAAAGAAAGCAAAAAAGATTTTAAGAAATTGCTGAACTTCTTTTACGAGTTAGGGCAATTGAAGAGGGTTGCAAGAAGCGGCTGGTGGCTTGCCGGAGTAAAGAATCCTGAGAGCGTTGCAGAGCACGCTTGGAGGACTGCTGCAATCTCTTATATTTTAGGTTTAATGGAGAAAGCAAATGCAGAAAGATGCGCTTTAATTTCTCTATTCCATGAAATGCCTGAGTGCAGGATTAATGACAAGCATAAAGTGGAGCAAAGATATATTGATGAAAAAAAGATTTCAGAAAAAGTATTGGAAGAACAGCTTGATTCTGTTCCAAAAGAAATTGGAATTGAATTAAAGAAAATCCTTGAAGGATACGGAAAAGATTTGAGCAGGGAGCAGGAAATTGCAAGGGATGCAGATTACATTGAATGCACTCTCACTGCAAAGGAATACTTGGAGCAGGGATACAAGAAAGCACAGAACTGGATTGATAACTGCAAGAAATGCGTCAAAACAAAAAACGCTAAATTGTTAATGGAATTGATTGACAAGTCGAACACAGAAGAATGGTATGCTAATTTAAAGAATATTAAAAGATAGCCTATAAGACTGATTTAAATTGTTTTCTTTGCAAAAACATTTTGAGTGAACTGAAATGAATTTACCCAAGGAAATAAAGGTCTACTGCAGGAAGTGCAAAAAGCACACAGTGCACAAGCTGAAGGCTTTCAAGACAGGCAAGGCAAGAGAACTGGCTTTCGGTACAAGGAGATTCAAGAAAAAGCACAAGAAGGGCTACGGCGGAAAAGCAAAGTTCCCTTTAATAGTGAAAAAGCAGAACAAGAAGGCAGCATTCATTGCAGAATGTTTAGTCTGCAAGCAGAAAATTCCTTTTGTTATCCCAAAGAGAATGAAGAAAGTGGAATTGACCTAAATCATTGTCTATATTCTCGTACGATGATAACTGGTTAAAATTAAGGGGCTTTTGGCAGTTTGTCAATATAACTTTTTATTTTCAAGCAGCCATTGCCAGGCTGGCTTTATTGCTATTTTCTTGTTTTGGGCAGTTATTTCTTGTTTTTGGTCATATGTCAAGATGGTGCCTTTTTTTAGATTGAATTTGTCCATTGCCTCTATTAACCCAGCCGTTTCCCTTTCCCTATTTTCATGGGTTAGCCTCCAAGTTACTTGTATTGCTTCAACAATTTTGTTTCCTTCTTTTATTACAAAGTCACATTCCTTTGTGTCGCTGAAGTAGTAAGTGTCTTTTGATCTTCTTTTGAGTTCTACGGCAACAAGGTTTTCAAGCATTTTTCCTTTATTATCGCTGAAACGAAAGCCCAATGCAGTAAGAAAGCCGTTGTCAATGCAGTAAAGTTTTCTCGGGTTTTGAATTTGTTTTTTTATTGAGAAATCAAATTTTGGCAGGAACAGAAACAGGAAGGAGTTTTCAAAGGCATTTAAGACTTTTTTGACGCTCAAAAGATTAGTTATTCCCATTAATCCGCCTGCTTTTCTGGAGCTAATTTTTCCCGAGGGATTTGAGAGGAAATAAGCTGAGAGTTCTTTGACTGGTTTTTCGAAGTTGGCTCCCAGCCTTGCTACAACATCACGATAAAGAATATTGTCATATAGTTCTCTCAAAATTGTTTCGTCTTCTGAAAGAACCATTTTTGGGAATCCTCCGTTCTTGTGGTATTCCATGAAAGCGCGTCTTATCAATGCCTGTTTTTTTGAGTCAAGCAAATAGTTTTCTGTGTTAATCTTTTTCGCTGTCAGGAATTCTTTGAAACTGAATGGTTCCAAGTGCAAATTAACGCTTCTTCCGGTTAGGGTGCTTGCTATTTCTTTGCTCAAAAGCTTTGAGTTTGAGCCAGTTATAATTATTGAGTGTTTTTCTTTCAACCGGTTTACCCATTTTTCCCAGTGTTTGGCTTCTTGTACTTCATCAATAAACAAAAAAGAGTTCTCGGAGTATTTGTTTTCGACTAAATAGTCTTCAATTTTTTGAAAGTCGTTGTGCTCAAAATTAATTAATCGTTCATCGCTGAAATCTACAAAAAGGCATTCTTTTTTTCCCAATTTGAGCTCGTCTCTAACTAACATCATTAATGATGATTTCCCGCAACGCCTTACCCCTGTTATTATGAGCGGCAACCTGAGTTTCAATAAAGAAACTACTTTAAAAACAGCTTCCCTGCAAATGAGATTTTGGGGGCTAAAAAAACTGTTTTGTTGACTTGAAAGAAGCAGATATAGAGAGTTTCTGTCCATGCAATATACTCTTTACCAAACAAAATATAAACCTTTCCAAAGTGATACAATATTAGTATCACTTTATGTAAAAAGTGTAACAAGAATAGTTACACTTATTGTTTAATACAATAAGCAATAAAATGCTGTTACTAACCGTAAACTTTTCTAAACCCATCAGTTAGTAACCATATACTTTTAGTTAATATAATTTTTTATATTTCAGGGTCTAATTGTTTGCGCGTATTTTCTTTGCCGAAGTCAAAGGCGCTGTTCTTGTTCACGATGAATTCGCATTCACTGCTGTTCTGTGAAGCGCAATGAAGTTCAAGGCAGTCTAAGTCAGCATTAAAGGCATTGCTGTAAACTCCTGCAAGGATTCCCCTGAGAAGATGGCAGCAGGGTTCCCCAACTTTTCCTTTCAATTGCATTGCAACAGCGCTGTTAGAGACAACCAGTATGGCTCTAAGGTTTTTTTCGTCCACTTGCACGTCTTTTATGAGCCCAAAGCCCGAATTAGAAAGAAAGTCATGCATAAAGAGGGCAATGTTTTTGCCTTCGAGCTTGGGCCTTAAATTGAATTCGTTCACCAAGGATTCTTTCACAATCTTTTTTGCCGAGTAATAGATTTTCTTGTTTAATTCTTCTTTTTCTGTGGAGCTCAGGGCAGAGAGAATGTTGTTAGGGATTATAGTAAAAGGGATTTCCATGAGGGAGAAATTGTTGTTCACAAATTTTATTTCGCCTACGAAAATGAATTTGTCGTAGAAAGGGTTTAGCATTCGATCACTTTCTCTCGTTTAATATGCTGTGAATTACCTTGTATTTTTCTACTACAAGGGGCCATACAATTAATGTGTGGCCTGAGCGCTTTGAAAGAATCAACTGCTTGTCAATCAATTTCTTGAGGTAATAGGAGTATTTGCTTGAAGCCTTCTTTTTCTCGTGCCTGGATGCAATGCTTTCATTGCAGTGGGCAGCCAGTTCAATGGCAGTAGTAGGCCAGTTCTTTAATATGAGGTCGTAAAGCATTAATTCCCTTTCTTTGAGGCCAAAGCAATTTTCTGCAATGCCAGAACTATTTTTCATGCAATAAAAGGAACGCCTTTCAGGAATAAAAAGCTTTGCCTTTAAAGTTCTGGCATGCCAGAAATGCATATTTTTTTATTTTAATTGAAGCCCTCTTATATAATGCCTTTTGATTATTCTTCCAAGGTCGTATCAGCTGACCTGCACACTCACTTGCTTGAAAAAAAGGTCAATCCAATTAAATGGTGGTACAGGGTAATAGAATTAGGCCTGAACGCTGTTGCAATTACCGAACACTCTAACCTGAAGCCTGCAAAGGCCTTTGACTTATTGAATAAAATAAAGCCTGATAACATTCTTCTTATTCCAGGAATGGAGGTTAATACTACAGCAGGCCATGTTTTATTGTACAGCGAGGATGAAAGAATTTATGATTTAAAGGGTTTGAATGCAAAGAAGGTTGATTTTGGTAATGTTTTGGGCTTGGCGCAAGATAATTCTCTCACTATGAGTTTCTCCCATCCCTTCGGCTTTGACTACGACAGTGCAGGATATGTAATTGGAACAGGGAAGCTGGTGAAGTTACTGAGAAAAAATGATTTGGGAATAGAGTCTTACACTGGAATGATTGGAAACCTAAGCAATTTCCTGTATGAATCAAATTGGGTTAAGAGGCCTGTGAGGTTTTTCTCTTATCTTGAAAAGAATGTTGTTGCAAAAAAGACAGGGCTTTCAAGGATTGCAAAAAAAGTGCATTCAAGGATTGAAAAGCAGACCTTTGATATTGTTATGAGGTGCTTTAAAGCTGTAGAATTAGGTTCTGAGGCAAAATTCATTACAGCTGGCTCTGATGCGCACAGCGCTGACAGGATTGGGACAGGGATGATGAAACTCAAGATCAAAGAAGGGGCAGAATTGAGCAATGAATTGTTTTTGAGTGAACTGAAGGACAAAGAGAATATTTTGTGGGCAGGCCCTCTAATAATTGAAACAATGCCAGGAGTCTATAAAATTGTGGAAAGGTCTGTAAAAAGAAAAGAGGCACTGCAGGGGCTGAAGTATGTTGCGAAAAAAATTGCGAGGCCTAAATTAGGATTAAAGAAAAGAGTGAAGGCAGGAGTGAAAAGGCTTTTGAGGCGAAAGAAATGATTTATTTGGTTGGCAAGACAACAAACATCAATTCAATTCCAGCTGAATGCAGTTCGATTCATTTAGTGAGGCCAATAAAAGCAGCAAAGTTAAAGCAATTGATTGACAGATGCGAGCTAAGGGAGATAAGCGCTTCGCCTTCAACCTTCAGAAGACTGAACATCAAGGCACTGCAATTAATTGAGGGAGCGGGAATTACAATCCTGCAAGAGAAAAGGAGGGGAAGGCCTTTGGACATTGAGTTGAACAAAATACTTGAAATAAATGAATTAAAGAACGATTATAAGAGTGTAAGGGAAATATCAAGGATTACAGGAATACCAAAAAGCACAATTCATTATCTAATAAGGTATTCGGCAAAAAATAAGGTGAAGAAAGGAAAGAATTCCATTCACGTAAAAAACTAAAGGAGGATTCAAAAATGGGGCAAGGTAAATCATTCAATAAATTTGCAGTAATTTTAGGTTTAATTATAATGTACACCATAGGCCTGCTTTCAGGGATATATGTAATGGAACAGCAGAAGCCTGCAACACTTCTTGTATCACTGCCTTCGAAAATCTACATTTCTACTGCAAACATTGTCGCGGTCAAACAGCAAGGCGAAACAGGGGTTGTAAGCAAAGGAGTAGTAGAAATAAAGGACGGAAAAGGAAGAGTTTTGTTCAACACAAATCCTTTCGTTGAACCTGACACCCAGCAGTCAATTGAAACCGCAGCAAATGTAGCAGAAGCATTCACAAAAAAAAGCCTTAAAGACAAGGACATAATTTATTCGGTTGAAGAAACTGACGCCAAATTAATTGGAGGCCCTAGCGCTGGAGCAGCATTCACTGTAGCGACAATTGCAGCAATAGAGGAAAAAAAGGTGAGGGAAGACATTGCAATGACAGGCACAATTAATGCAGACGGAACAATCGGCCAGATTGGAGGAGTAATAGAGAAGGCTGCAGCAGCAGAAGAAAATAAAATGAAGTTGTTCCTTGTCCCCAAAGGGCAGAGCACGCTGACATACTACGAACAGCAGGTGAAAGAACAAAGGCAAGGCAACTTTATTATAAGAAGGATTAATTACGTTCCAAAAACCTTGAACTTGAACGATTACGCGAAAGAGCAGGGATGGAAATTGGAAATCAGGGAAGTCAGCAACATAAAGGAAGCATTGCAGTATGCCCTGGCGTGAAAAGAAGGATTATTTTTTGACTTTGAACATTCTTCCGTGCCCTGGAATTACGTAATCAGCGATAGCAAGGATTTTCTTCCTGCTTTCCTTTAATTCTGTTTTGTTTTTCATATATGGGTCTTTGTGTTCCATCAGGCTTTCTTTGTCAGTTTTCTGCTCTTCTTCATCAGCCCACCAAAAAACATCTCCCACAATTGCAACCATCCCAAATTCTTTTGTTTTAACCAGAACAGAGCAATGAAACATTTCATGGCCTGGAGTTTTAATTATTTTTATGTTAGTTTCAGGAATTTTACTTTCATGTGATTCTATTTTTCCGTTCCATGAATAAGTCTCACTGTTATCCATTATTTCAGCTTTCTCAAAAATTCCTGCCAGAAGAGAATGATCCAAATGATAATGAGTCAATATTACATAGTCTACATCTTTTACAGATAGATTCTCTTTTTTTAAAGAATCCAGTAAAAGTTTTCTGTCCATTCCGGGGTCAACAATTATATTTAATGCCTTTTCCCTAATTAGAACTGCTGTTGAAGATGCAAATTCTCTTTCCTTTTCTTCTCTTACGTAACCTTTTACTAAGATTTTGACTTCAGCCATGTCAAGAACCATTCCATAATTCAATGGCATAAAAAATATAATAACTGTGTTTGGTTCTTGACATATTTCAATCCACTGATTAAATCAGTGGAATTGAAACCATGCAAAAAGAATTGAAATAAGAAGTTTATTAAAATTTATTCAATTACTTCTACATAACTATAATTTGGTTGTTTAACTGCCAGGAGAGGGATAGGATTATTAATTCCAAAAACCATTATTTTTTGGTTTTTAGTGAAAGGCTTATGCGCTCGCTTTTTGAAGAAAAGTACTTGGAGCTCAAAAGAAGGGGCGACCAGGAGAAAGCTAACTGGATTGAAAACATTGAGAAGCACGTCAGGCCAAGCTATATTGACAGGATTCTGATTGAAGACAAGAAGGTAATGCAAGAGCTTGTTCTCCCTAAATGGGTTTCCTGGGAGCTCTTGCACAGCTGGGCTTCAGAAGTAAAAAAGAAAGGAGAGAAAATAATTGACCTGTGCGTTCTGTGCGGGAAGAGGGACAACCTCGGGGTTTACTTTAACGAGAAGTTCATCTGCGAGCAATGCTTTATTGGGTTGAAAAATTATAAATAGGGAAAAAAATGAAGCATACAAGTGTGGACGAGAAATTAAGGAAGAAACTGCTTAAGGAGGAGTTCGCTTTAAGGAAGAAGCAGCCGCCTGGCTGGGCAAAAGCAAAGTACAGGAAATTCGTAAGACTGCCAAAGGATTTAACAGAAAAAAAGAGTGATTGAATTATTCTTCTTTTTCTTCGACTAATTTTTTGAGTTCTTTGAAGGCTTTCTTTTTCATTTCTTCGTATTCTGTTGCCTGGGATTTTTTTTCTTCTGTCTTGCTCTTAGGTTTAATTATCTCGTAATCCTTGGTTTCTGTCTTCTTTTTGGGCATTTCTTCTATTTCAGGAACTTCCTCTTTTAATTCCCCTTCCCCTAATTCAATTTTTTCTTCTGGTTCTTCCATTCTGCTTTTTATTTCATCTAATTTCTTTTCAGTGCTTTCCTCTGCCTTTTTTTCTTTGAATTCTTTGGGGCTGGAGAGAATGAATTCGTCCAGGCTCATTTTTCCTTCTTCTTCGCCTGTTGCCTTGCTTGACTCAATGAATTCCTCTGCGCTGAGCTCTTGAGGCCTGAATTCAATTGTTTCTGGCTCTTTTTGCTGCTGCACTGAAGCCTCTTTTGGCGCTCTTGCCGAGAACACTTTTACTGCCATTACTATGGCAATTATGAACACTATTGCTGCAAAGACATAATTGTATGGCTCGATTTTGCTCAAAAATACTATTTCGGCTATCCCCAAAATTATTACTAATACAGTCAGGGATACCCCAGTAAAAAGAAAAGCCTTTGAGTTCATGCTTTTAATATAAGGGGCTCAGGATTAATAAATTTTTCTGCTTTAAGCCGATTTTTTCGGCAAAAGAATTTAAATGAGAACGAATATTATTTAATTGAATTGAATTGTTTTATTGGAGTTGATTGAATGGGAGAAAAAGGAGTGAAATGGAAATTCACCTTGATTGCCTTGGTTATTGGATTCATTGCAGGCTATGCATCTTCAATTTACCTTGCTTTTTCAGGGAACGCTTTAGTGCCAATGCCTTTGGCTTCAAACTGCTATAAATATAATGGCCCTCTGGCTGACGCTTACTGTGATGCCCAAGGAGGCCTTCACGTTTACGTTAAAGGCAGCCCTGAATTAAAGGATGGCTGGTACACTGAAGAAAAGTCCTCTGACTGCAAGCCCTGCCCTTTTGTCTCAAAAGTCAAGATAGAGTGAAAAAAAATAGGGAAATTGAAAACATTTAAATACAAGTTCAAAGTTCTATTATAATTATTAATTATAATTAAAAAAAAAGGAGGAGAAAAAATGGCAGAAGCAAAAATCTACAAGATGGCTTCAATTTTCGTGCTGGCTTTAGTGGTTTCTTTGCTGTTAGTGTTCGTTTTGCTTGCAAATGTTAATACTATTAGTGGAAGAGCATTAGAGATACAGCAAGATCAAGTGCTGAAATCCATTCAATGTGAGGCTGTCTGTGACAATTATATTTCTGGCGGTTCACAGTGCAGTTGGATTGAATGCCACCAGAGATGCATGAACGACAATATCACAACATGCAAATCTTGAATGAATCCTTTCTTTTTTAATTTATTTTCTTTTTTTAATTTGTTTTAGTTATTTGATTAAGGGTATTCTTTTGTTTCTGCGCTAAAGCCTTTGAGCTTAAGGAATTCTTTTAGCAATGCAAGGCATTCAGAGAATACCTGCTCTATGCTTTCGCCTTTGCCGTTGAAGCCTGCTGCCCCTGCGTGGCCTCCTGAATTGCCCTCGAATTTTTCGTCAAGCTTTGAGAAGATGTCTTTAGCCAAATCAATTCCTGTTTTGAGGAGAAAGGAACTGTTTGCTCTGGCACTCAACCTTATGAGGCCTTTTTCTGCTTTCCCTGCAAACGCCAAGTCTGCGCCCAAGCGCGTGAGCACTGCTGCAGCGTCTGCTTCAAAGGCACCAATCTCTGCTGTAACAATAATGAATTCGCCTGCCTTGTAGATTCTTGCCCTTTTGGCTGCCTTTAATTTTGCTATCCTCTGGCTTGGCTCGGGCTTTGACTCAAACAATTGCATCAGTTCAGCAAAATTTTTTTTTGATTTCTTCATTAATTCAGCCATTGAAGAAAAAGTGTCAGAGTCCGCAACATGGAAGCCTGCTGAGTCTGTTATAATTCCTGCTGCAAGGAGAGAGGCAATCCTTGAATTCAATTTAATTCCGCTTTCTTTAAGGAGAAGAAAAACAATTTCTGTGGAGCTCACCCTCTTGGAGTCAATTATGCAATGAAAATTTTTTGTTTTTGGAAGACTAAAAGTTTTAGTGTGGTGATCCAACAATAAGATTGGGCCTTTAAAGGAAAGCACTTTTTCCTTCATTGAGCCAAGCATTTCAGTTGAATTCAAGTCAACAATAATGAGGGCGTTGAATTCGCTGAGTGAATTAGCATTTATTGCATAAGGGGTTTTGGTTTTCTGCGCAAGGATTTTTGCGTTCAATGAAATGTGGTCTGGAACAATTATTTTTGCATTGAATTTTGGCTTGAGCGCGAAATAGAGTGAGGAAGCAGAAGCAAAGGCGTCAACGTCTGCCCCGCTGTGCGTGAATAAGGCAATTTTTCCTTTGGGTTTAATTGAATGCAGGAAAGAATTAAATGTATTAGGGGAATGCAAAGGCAATCACTTTGCTTCTGTTTTGTTTTCTTCCGGCGCTTTCTCGCCTTTTGATTCAATCTTGTGCTTTAGCTTGTTGAGTTTCTCTATTGTAAGGTCTTCCTGTTTCTGTAAGGTTTTTATCCTGAGGTCAGCTGACTCCTTTTGCTCTTTGAGTTCCTTTTTCACTGTCTCTGTTGGCACTAATACAAGGATATTTCCTACTGCCTTGTAGACCTTTTTTTCTTTTGTTTTCTCTAATTCGTTTAATGCCTCGTTCAGTGAATTGCTCTGGAACTGCACCTGCTGTTTCTGCGCTGTAACATTGAGCAGCTGGTTCCTGCTTTTATCGAATTCCATTACGTCCTGCTGGATGTCCTCGTTCATTTTATTGCCTCCTTTTTTTTATTCTCTTGTTTTATTCAATAAAATTAATTGATGCGATAAAATTATTGCCTTCAGAGCTGAATTGATTGAAGCCCTTAATGCTGTTAAATCCAATGCCTTAATATTCAATTGCAGAACATTTTTTTTGCTTAACGCTTTAGAGCAAGCCCTGCTGGAAGGCTCTCTCTCGAGCTCTGGCTTAAGGGAATTAATTATAACTTCAGCGTTTTCTGCTGAAGGAAACAATATCTTCAGGCTGAATTCATATTTTTGGTTCATTTCAAGAATCACTGAATAAATTTAATAACATGAAAAATATAATAATATTAGTTCTTGAAATATTTCAGTTCTATTTGGAATTGAAATCATTGAAAACAATTTCCTTTACCTTTATTTTTGGGCCAATGCTCTTGTCTTCTTTCAGGAAATCGATTACATTGTTTTTTTCTGAGAGGGCAAAGTGAGAGCTCTTGCTCGAGTGGATGCCTAATTCTTCAATCAGTTTCTTGAGCTGGGGGGATTCAACTGAAATATTCAATGATTCAATTCTTGATTTGAATTTGCTTGATTCCTTCCGCAGTTTCTGGAGGGAGATTTTTATTGAGGCAAAATAATTCCACTGCTTTTCGTGCACTTTAATTATCCTTATCTCGCTCGGGTTGCCGTATTCTTCAATTACAATCAAAAGGAACTTCTTTCCGTGCTGTAATACTGATTCACCTAATTGTTCTATTGAGCGCTTTCCCCTTGCAACATATCTCGCGCTTGGAATAGAATTATTCAGTTCTTTTGCCAGGGAAACAGTTCTCCTTGAAGCTTTTCTTGATGTTGTTGCTATCAATCAAGGTCACTTTTTCAGACTGCCTCAATTTTCTTTAGTACAGGCTGCCTTTGCTTTAACACAATCTTGCTTGCGCAGGAAGGGCATCTCACAATGGCCCCAGAAACCAAATCAAAGAATTCATTGCATTTTGGGCACCTGTATCTTCCTTCTTCCTTTTTCATTTTTTATCACTCTTTTCCTTTTTTAACTGGAAGAGCGACTTGGCTTTCCCAATTATTCCTTTTCCTTCTTTTTTTTCTTTTCTTTCAGGCTTTCTTTCTTCTTTCTCTTTCCTGAATCTCTCTTTTTGCTTTTCTTCCCTTGGCTTTTCTCTTTCCCTTTTTTCCTCTTTCTTTTTTTCTTCAGGCAATTCTCTTTCTTCAGTTTTCTTTTCTTCTTGTATTTCCTCTATTAATTCTGGTGTGAATTCCCCTTTTTCTTCCAGCTCTTTTGCTTCCATTAATGCCCCCAAGTTTGGCATGAAGCTTTTCTGCGCAACCATCTTTCTTATTATGCCTCCTGTCATTGTTTCTGGAAGATATGCGCCTCCAGCGAATTCCGTGTTGCATTTAGTGCAGTAGTATATTCCTGTCCCTTTTCTTTTTATTCTCTTGAATCCGCATTTAGGGCATAAATGCTTTTTCCTCTGCTCTGATTCAATTTTTACTACCCTTTTCCTTATGCCTACGCCGTATCTTGCGCCAAAGCGCCCTGTTGTTTTTACTTTTTTTGTTTTTCCCATACCCTAAGAACCGCCTGAATTTGAAATTAAAGGAGTTTCCTCAACTCCTTTGTTTTAATTATTGCTGTTTCAATCGAATCGCTTACGTCCTGCGCTGTAAGGGAACCTTTCTCCCCCTTCTGCAGTGCTGAAATCATGTCGTCTTCTGTTGTTGCAATTGAAAACCTTGAGGTCATTGCCTTTTCCTCTGCAAGGCTTGGATCCAATACCATTGTCGTGCCAATTTTCGCGAAAGTGCTGAGCAAGGGCTTTCTTGAAAGCTTGAGTTTGCCGTCATATTCCCCTTTGATTATTTTTCCGTCTTCCTGCTTTGGTATTTTTGCGTCCAAGAGGCTTGCAAGCGCTCCAAGGGAACATGCGTCAAACAGGTTTCCGTCATAATTTATTGCGTACAAGTCAATGAATACCATGAAGACATGTTCTCCTTCTTTTATGCACAATTTCTTGAAGTCTATTGCCTTGCTTTCCCTTATGCCTCTGTCAACAACTCTTGCCAGTTCAATTGATACTTCGTCAGGAGGCCCTGACTCAAAGGTTGGAGAAGCCAATGGAAGGAGCTCTGCCCCAACTAAAATTGTTCCTTCGTCCTGCATGTCAGGGTATGGCTCTCCTATACTAAATTTCACTCCTACAATTACGTCTGTTTCTCCGAGGAGTACCCTTGCTGATCCTTCGGCGTTCTGGAATGCATTTCTTTGAATTGAAACCTTCCTGTAATCGTTTAATGCCCTTCCATCAATTCTTTTTCCTTCTTTTATTAAGTTCAATATCTTGTCTGAATGGAGTTCCCACATAATGTTACTCATTTTGTTCACCTTTCACAATGTTTTCTTCCAATGAATATTTTTTCTTTAGTGCCTCTATTTGTTTTTGGTATACTTGCATGCAGCCCTGAATTCCTAGTTCAAAGGCCTTGTCGAATTCTTCTTTTTTCATTAGGCCGTCCATTTGAAGCAGTACAATTTCTTTTGTGTTTGGCAGAATGCCTAAAGGCATGTCCACTGCGTCTGGGGCGTCCTCTTCGTCTTTGTTTAAGTCCAGTACAATTGTCCCGTCAATTCTTCCAACTGCCACAGATGAAATGAGGTCTCTCATTGGAATGCCTGCGTCTGCTACTGCCACTGCTGCTGCTGTCAGGGACGCAACCCTGCTGCCTGCATTTGAGTCAAGCACTTCAACCCATACATCTATTGCTGTGTTAGGGTATTGCTCCAAAAAGATTGCTTTTTCTAGTGCTTCACCGCACACCTTGCTTATTTCTATGTCCCTTCTTCCAGGCTTAGGGTTCTTTCTTTCTGGAACAGAGAATGTTGCCATTCTATAATCAAATCTAACTATTGCCTTGTAAGGGTTTGCTGTGTGCCTTGGTATTGCTTCCCTGGGCCCGTGCACTGAAGCTAAAATCTTGTTCTGGCCCCATTCAATGTATGCTGAGCCGTTTGCCCTTGGCAGGACGCCTGCCATTATTTTTATTTCCCTTAGTTGGTCGATTGTTCTTCCGTCAAGCCTTAATCCTTTCTTGTTTACGTAAGTTTTCTTTTCTTCTTTTTCTTTCTTTTTTTCTTTTTCTTCTTTTGTTGTCATTTTATTTTCACCTTTAGAATTAAACGCGAATTTATTTTGCGTTGTTATTCATTAATACATTCCTTTGCTGTGCAAGGAATTCAGTTATCTTGTTTGTGAGGTTTGACTGGTGGGCTTCTCTTGCTATTTTTTCTATTGCTTGTGCAAGCAATTCCATGTTTCCCCCTTTAGCCCAAATCCTTCCGTTTCTTCCCACAATAAAGTTTGTGTTTGTGCCTTTCTTGAGGACTTCAAGCATTGAACCATTCTTTCCAATTACCCTTGGGACTTTTACTGGCGAGAGGGAGATTATTTCGCCTCCGTAGAATACTCTCACATCATCGAGGTCTGCCTCGTTTACTTCGTTCACTCTAACAATTTTTGCTGAAATTATTGAGCCAGGCCTTAAGGGCTCATTCACTTTCTCTTTTGAGAGGAATGAATTGTAAAAGGAATTTATGTCAGTCATGAATCCGGAGAATGTCTCTGATACAATTACCCCAATTATTATGTCGTTCAATTTCGGCTTGTATGTTCCCTCAAGCGGAACAACTGAGGCAATCTTTGGGTCCTCTTCCACTAAACCTAGCACATCAGAATAAATTTTTCCGTCTCTTACAAAGACATGGTCGCCCAGCCTTTTCCTTTCCTCTGTTACGAGCTCTCCTGGTATTACAATTTTTTTGGTCATAATTTAATTCTCCTGTTCTTTAATTTTTGAATTTGACTTAATTCTTGTTTTAATTTTTTATATAATTTAATATTACCTATTCTAACTTTTTCCCATCTTGCAAGAGCTTCATAATAATGAATGTCACCGTGCTTGAATTCTTTTGGCCCTTTCATCAAATAATTTTTTCTTTTTTTTAATAAACCCCTTTATTTATGTGCAATGTAAATTTCTTTTCTAATTTCTTCCCCTGTTCTCATTGCAAATCATTTATCTAAGATTTTGCTTTCAATTTGCCCGTGGGTTAAATGATTTAATTCATCGAATATTTCTGATTTCATTCCTGCCGGAATCTCAAGTACTACTGCCAATGATCCGTCCTTCAGCCATTCCTCCTGCTTTATTTCGTATTTGTGCAGGACAAAGTTTGCTTTTCCTGCATACTGCGCCGGAATTTTTATTGCTATCTTGAGTTTCTCGAATGAAATTGGTATGAGCTTTCTTATTTCTTTTATTATTTCAGGAACCTGCTCTGAGACGCTCTTCATCGGGTCTATTGTAATGCGGGCTTCCTGGAGCGCGTTTTCTATTCTTTGAGGGGGATGAGGGGAACTTGTCTGCGGGTTCATTGCGTTTTTTGCTATAAAGTCTATTACCTCTTTTCTCCTCTGCTCTGTCATCTCCCTTTTCTGTTCTGTTGTCAATTGCACTCTGCCGTGCAGTATTATCTGCCTTGCTACCTCCTTTATTTCTGTTGTGTGGAATACCTTGTTTATTGATTCAGGGCTGGCTTCCTGGCCTTTGGCTGAATCCTTGAACACTGAATCAATTGCAAGCAATTCATTGAAGTTCACCTGGTTTCCTTTCTTTAATTCCATTGCAAGGTTTGGGTCAACTAATACCTCAAATTTTTCTCCTGAATGCTCGTATCTTGCTATTACTGCATCGCTGACTTTCACCATAAAAACTAAACCTTTTTTTATGAAGTGAATTAAATTAAAATTTAAGGCTTTAAACAAAAAATTTTTTTATGCAATTAAGGGCCTTGAAAAATATAATGGGTTACTGCTGTTTTGCTTTTGCAATAATTGACTTTAATTCGCCTTTGTTTATCTTTGTGATATTTTTTCCTTCTTCAATGTAGGCGAAGTCCAGCCTGTTGAATTCAAGTTTTTCTGCTTCTGTAAGGCTTTTCTTTATTGCGTTTATAAGCAAATTAACTCCTTCCTCAAACTTGATGTTTGAAGTGTAGTCTTTTTCCAATACCTTCATTGCCTCTTTTTTCCCTTTCCCTATTGCTATCGCGCTGTATTCGGCCAGGGCCCCTGAAGGCTCTGTCTCAAACAATTTTTTTGTTCCGTCAGAGTCTATGCCTCCTATGATCAAGCTTACGCCAAAAGGCCTCATTCCCCCGTACTGGGTGAAGATCTGCATTACACCTGAGACCCTTTTCACTAGTGTTTCAACGTCCAATAATTCCTCGTAGTAATAATAATTTTCCTGGCATTCCTGCCTTGCTACCTGCACCAGCCTTCTTGCGTCCCCTACCAGCCCTGAACTTATTGCCCCTATTTTGTCGTCAATTATGAATACTTTCTCTATTGAGTCAGGCAGTATTAATGGTGAAGTAACCTTCTTGTCTGCGCCCAAGAGTATGCCTTTGTCGTACACTAAGCCTAAGCCTAAAGTGCCTTGCTCCACAATCTTTGAAGCATATTCAACCTGATAGAGCCTTCCATCAGGCGAAAACATTGTTGCTACTCTGTCGTATGCAGCCGTTTGAGCCCTAGAAACAGGATACAATCCATACACCTCTCTTTTTTTCTTTTCTCATGCCTTATTAATTTTACCATAAATAGTTTTTAAAGCTTTACTTAAGCCTTACGCAATCAATTCCTTTGCCTTCCTCACAGTGCCTGTAACGCGCAGAATTCTCGGAATTAATTTGATTTCATTCACTTTGCCCGAAAAAAGAAGGCCTGCCTTTGCCTCTTCAAGGAATGAATGCCTGCACCTCAGAATCCCTTTACCGTTCTTTTCATTGAATTGAATCAAATTCAAATTCATTTTAGAAAAACCTATTTCTCCGTACAATTGCAGAAACAATTTATTCAAGGAAATTCTTACACCATTTTCATTCAATTTCTTTTCAGCAATCAGTTCAAAAACAATGTAGCGCTTTCTGTCCCTGAGAGAAAGGGGAATGGCATTCAAAGACTTCTTTAATGGCTTCATTTATTTTCACCAAATTCTTTTTCAGCAAGCCTTTCTGCCTGCTCTCTTGTGAAACCCAATAGTACAAGTAAAGAGGTTGAATCTTTAATGCTTCTCATTTGATCATAAAATTTTGCCCCGCTGAAGATCAGGCAGTCCAATTTGAATTTTTTTATGAGCCTTACAGTGAAAGAATAATTCCTGAAGAGAAAACTTCTTTTCATTCCTTCCATTTCAAGGAACTGCCTGAAAGTAAAAGCAATTGGAATTCCATTGTCTTCTGCTGTCTGCGCTATTGCAGTGTCAAAGCTTAAAGGCCCTTCAGTGCACGGCTGCAGCAGGAAATCAATGCCTTTAGTGCTCACAGCAAACTTGTTCAAGGTCACATTTCCTCCTAATACTGCAACCAATGCCTTTCCTTTGAATTTGTTCAATTCTTTTGGTTCTAGTGCAGTAATTAAGTGGCAGGGCCTGAAATCAAATTTTTCTCTTTCAATTTTTTCTTTTAGTTCCTTCAATTCTTTTTCTGAGGAAAAATTTTTTGCAAGGATTACTGCGCTGTTGCCCAGCATGCTTTCAGTTTCTGCTATTGCTTTCAAATCAAAAATTCTTTCATTAAAAAAAACCAAGTCGATCATAAGTAATTATTAGGCGTAAAAAAATTAATAATTAGGCTTGCCTGTCGTGGGCTCTCCTGCTTGGCCTAACCTTTTCTGCTCCAAAGCCTTTCTTTCTCAGCCCTCTGCTTTTCTTTGCAGCTGAGGTTAAGCCTCTCTCTGCCCTTCCCCTCTGGTTTTTATCGCAAATCCAGTTAATTTCCTTGTCTGCTTTAATTGAGGGATTGTGGGGGTCAACAAGGATTACTTCATAGTATTTGTGTTTTCCGTCCTCTCCAATCCAGTAAGAATTTAATACCTCCAAGTTAGGGTATTTTCTTGAAGCCCTCATTTCCGCTATGGCCTGAATTGACTTCCTTCTAGTTAATTTGCTTACACCCATTCTTTTTGGCCTTCTTGCACGCGAAGGCCTCCTGTGCACTCCAGAGCCCTTTCTTACCCTTGCTCTCACTACAACAAATCCTGGTTTTGCTTTATAGCCTAAAGTGTGTGCTCTCGGAAGGTTTGTAGGCTTCTCTATCCTTTTTATTGTTAAAGGCTCTTTCCTGTACTCAATCAGCCTTTCCCTCTGGATTTTCTTGTAATCGTAGAATTGGTCCTTTTCCCCCTTAAATTCCTTCTGGAATGTTTGCCTTACTGCTTGCGTGTAACTCATATTTCCACTCTAAAAAATCTGAAAAAATAGGTTTTATAATACCTAATTTATTACTAAATCTTTAAAGGGAAAGAAATTTAAAAGGTAATGGAATTGAAGGAATCAAAGCAAAGGAAATGCGGCAGGTGCAGCAAGCCTCACAAGATCTTTCTTGCTTACGGTCCCCATTACTTCTGCGAAAACCATTTCCTTGAATTCTTTGAAAAAAGAGTAAAAAAAACAATAAGGAAATTCCATTTGATCAGTCCGGGAGAGAAAATTGTTGTTGGGGTTTCCGGGGGCAAAGATTCTTTGACAACCTTATTTCTCTTGAATGAATTCTTCTCCGAGAGCAATGAATTGACTGCATTAATGCTTGATGAAGGAATCAAAGGCTACAGGGATAAAGCCCTGAAAATTGCTGTAATGCAGTGCAGGCAATGGAAGATTCCATTCAAGATAGTCAAGTTCAAGGAGAAATTCGGCATAACAATGCAAGAGATAATGAAAAAAATTAAAGGAAAAGGGGAATTGGGTTCAAGCTGTTCTTTCTGCGGTCCAATGAGAAGACATCTTCTTAATACTGCAAGCAGGGAACTAAAAGCAGACAAGATTGCCACAGGCCATAACTTAGATGATGAGGTTCAAAGCATTGCAATGAATTTTTTTGATAATGACATGCTTAGAATGGCGCGCTTGGGGGCAATTGCAGGAGTAAAGCCCTTCAACCAATTTGTTCCAAGGATTAAGCCTTTGTACGAGTGCCCTGAAAGCGAAATAATTGCTTACGCTAACTTGAAGGAAATAAAGTATTACGGCGAAGAATGCTGCCCTTTCTCCTGGCAGGCCAAAAGAAATGAATTCAGAAGCATGGTAAATCAAATGGAGTCAAAGTTTCCTGGAACAAAATATTCAATTCTAAGGTTCTTCCTGCAATTAAAGCCTTTGATTGAAAGCAAATACAGCAAGGCAGAATTAAAGGAGTGCAGTTTCTGCGGTGCCCCAAGCTCCAAAGAATACTGCGCTCTGTGCACTAAATTAAAAAATTTAAGCGAGCAAAAAATTGTTAGGCAAGGCAAAGCTGTAACAAAGAAAAAGGGAAGAAAGCTTTCCTGCGCTCAAACAAAGAAATTGAAGAAATGAATTAACGGGCTTGTGGTCTATTGGCATGACGCCACCTTGACATGGTGGAAGCAGCCGGTCCGATTCCGGCCAAGCCCATTATTTTAATTTTTGCTAATCTCATTTGCTATTAGTTCACCCATTTCGTTTGTGCCTGCAAGCTTATGGCCTAAATCAGGCCTGTACATATCAATAGTCCTGTGACCTTGAGCTAAAACTTTTCTTACTGAATTTTCAATTATATAAGCTTCTTTTTCCATTTTAAAAAATAATCTTAGCATCATTGCTGCAGCTCTAATTGCACCAATGGGATTGGCTTTGTTCTGCCCAGCTATTGCATAAGCTGTGCCATGAACTGTTTGAAAAACCATGAAGCCTTTAGGGTCAATGTTGGCTGAAGGAACTATTGCATGGCTTCCATAAAGCAGAGTGGCAAGAGGATCAGCAATAATGTCTCCAGCTATCCCTAATGCTACAACTACATCATATTTTTTGGGGTGATGAAGCAAATCAGCAAATCCTGTGTCGGCGTGATCCCAGTCAAATTTTATTTTAGGGTATTTTTTGTTTGTTGATTCAACTGCTTCAAGCCATAAAGGAGTTAATTTACGCCACAAGTCGCCTTTAATAAAAAGATGCAAAACATTATTTCTTTTTGAGGCCTGCTCAAAAGCATACTCAACCAATGATTTTATTTTGTTTTCTTCGTAAGTAAAAGTGCCATACATTATTCTCTGATTTTTCCTTTTTTCAACTTTTTCTTTGCTGAATAAAAGGCCTTGCGCGTTCTCTCTAATCAATAAAACATTCAAGTTTTGTACAATTTCTTTTTTAAGCAGGGAGTCATCAAAAAGTTCAGGTATGGGTTCAAAATATATTGGCTTGCAAATCAAATTGAAATCCTGTCTAAGTTTATAAACTATGCGAGCATAGATTGCAGCACGAAGAATGCAACCATTCTTTGACTTTATTGCACTATAAAATTTTTTTATTTTAGAATAAGCGCTTTCATTAAATTCAGTTGCTGGGGCAGGCCCTTTATATTCTATAAAATTAAACTTAATATCTTTCAATTTTTCGATTTCATGAAGACAGCTTAAAGCACAATCAATTATTTCGGGGCCAACCCCTTCTGCTTTAATGATGCCGATTGGTTGTTGTAAGGTTTTCATTTTTTATTTCTTCCTTTTCCTTTTCACTTTTTTGATTGTTTCTCGCAGGGCTTTTTTGCCTATGGCCCTGGCTTCGGCTTTCTTTGGGATTAAAGTGCGGGCTGCCTTTACTTCTGCTGTCTTCTTCTTTTTTTCAATGAGCTTTTCTACCTGTAATCCCATTTCTTTGGCGAAGTTTTTCTCGAATTCGCTCAATTCCTTCATTTTCCTGTCTATAGCATTGATTTTTGAGTCAATCAACTTGGATTTCTTGTCAGTTTCCTCTTCCATTCCCTGCTTTGTCTGCTTTAATTCGGATACATTCTTGTCAATTATTTTAATGAATTGGTCCTTGAATAAATTGAGTTCCTCCATTTTCTGGGCTAACTCGTTCAAGTTCAGTTTTTTTGTCAGGTCCTTGCCGAAAGCCTTCAGTTCGTCTTTTCTTTCCTCGAACAATTCATTGATTTTTGCTTCTGTTTCAGTTGAGGCTTCAACCATTTGGGCTGCAATCAATTTCTTTAATTCGCCTTTAATGTTCTCTAATTCATTCTTTGACTGGGCCACCTGGTTTTGGAGGTCCTGCTTGAATGCGTCAAACTTTTTCACTTCAGCCAGGAACTTCATTACGTCTTCCTGCTGTGCAGGCCTTCCTTTTATTCCGGAGAATTCTTTTGTTATTTCTGCTTCTTTCTTTAAAATGAATTCCTTTATTTTGTCTTCTGTGTCAGCTACAAGGCCTTCAGTTATTTTTACTTCTAATTCAAGGGCCTTGTTTACCTTTTCCTCCATTTCTTCTATTTTGCCTTCAATGTCCCCGCTGAAGGTGCTTGACTGCGCTTTCACTTTCTCTGTTTCTGCGCTGAATTGTTCCTGCATTCTCTTTCTTGTTTTTGTTATCTCCTCGATTTTGGAATTCAGGTCTTCTATCAGTCCCTGGGTTATCTGTTTTTTGGCTGACTCTCTCTGCATTAAATCCAGGTAATTCTTGCTCGCCTTATCTAATTCCAGCATCTTGGCTTTCATCATCTTGTTGAATTCTTCTGTCTTCTGCACTAGAGTGGAATTTATTTTCTCTAAAAGCAGAGAGTACTCTGAATCAAATAGCACTCTGTTCTTTTTTGCCTCTTTCTCGAAAAGTTTCTGTAGCTTTAAGTCAATTACCTTGTTTATGTTTTCTTCTATTCCCTCTATTTGCTCGAGCTTTTCATTTATGGTTGTAAGTATTCCTTTCTCCCAGATATCTTCAGATTTTGTTTTTCCTGCAAATTTTTCTTTTGCTTTCCTTGCGGGAACTGCTTTTACTTCTTCTTCTACTTCCTCTTCAGGTTCTTCTTCCTTTTCTTCTGCCAATTCTTTTTCTGTTTGCTTTTCCTTTTGTGCAATTACTTTTTCTGCCTGCTTGAGCATTTCTTTTGGAATCATTATCTCTTCTGCTCTTCCGCCCCTTCTCGTGGCCCTGAAATCCCTTCTCTCCTCTGCAGTCATTTCAGATAATTTTTTTGGCTGGGCAGCCTGCTGCTGTGCTTGTGTTTCCCCTCTTGCTTCTATTATTAATTGTCTTGCATCATCTGCGCTCAAGCCGACATCCTGCAGTTCAATTACTATTTCTTCGTCCGAGACATTTAACTGGAACAGCCTTCTAATGCTTTCAAGCAATATTTCCTTTTTCTCCATACCAGAACCTACAACAAAAATAATTGTATAAAGAATTGGAATTAAGGAAATAAAAACTTAATGGAAAAACCAGAACAAAATTTTTTCTTTCTTTCTTTGGATAGATTGTAAACCCTTTTTCTTTTGGATGGACTGGAGACTTTTCAAGCAAAGCTTGAAAATTTTCAAAGCTCTGCTTTGAAACCTTTTCTCCCTTTTTTATTTTGCAGACTGTGCTTTTCTTTTTTTGGGGCATTACCAGTTTTTCTTTTTGGATAGACTGTAGACTTTTTCTTTTTTTAAAAAGAAAAAGGCTTAGTTGGACTGGCCGGGACTCGAACCCGGAGCCTCCCCCATGCCAAGGGGGTGCGATGCCATTTCGCCACCAGCCCTTCAAGTAACTAATTTTTAATTGAATAATTTTTTTAATTGAGCAGAAATAGTTTTGGTTAACCAAAATATCAGGGGCTTATGAGTATTACGTTGTCTCCTCTGAGGATGAGTTTGCCGTACTTTTTTTTGATTTGGCTGTTCTGGAATTCCTCTGCGTTTTCAAGGAGGATGTTCATGTGCACGTCAAAAGCTTTCAGGACTCCCCTTATTGAAAGGTCTCCTTTTAATAGCACTAATACTTCTTTTCCTACTGAGTCGTTCAATAGGTCAAATGGTCTGTTTGTCATAATTTAATTTCACCTTTTTAATTCAATGTTTTCTTCGCTTATTTCAGGGAATTGCTCTTCCTCTTCTTTTTCTTCTCTTATTTCTTTTTCTGTTTGTTTCTTTTCTTTTTCTTTTTTTGTTTTCTCTGGTTTTTCCGGTTTAGGTTGCTTTGGCTTTCTCTTAAAAATGGATGCCAATTTGTTTAAAAATGCTTTTATTGGATTCATTTTTTTTATTCCGATTTTTATTGGTGCACCTGAAAGCTTTGCTGCAACGTCCTGTATTGCAATTACGCCGTTTGATTTTGGTTTGGTTAAAATTGTAGGAATAATCTTTTCCTGCATGAAGCTCCTTCTTAAGTCGTCATCGTAAGGAACCATGCCGTAAATTGGAAGCTCCAACATTTTTGAGATGTCGTCTGCTGTGATTTCCCCTTTTTCTCCTCTCACGAAATTCACTATTACGCCAACAGGTTTTGCCCCAAGCCTTTGAGCCACAATTTTTGTTTTGAGGACATCAGCAATTGAAGGGCTTATAGGCATTGTAATCAACAGGATTGAATCAGATGCTGCAAGCGTTGCCATGACATTTTTTTCTATTCCTGCAGGCACGTCCATTAAAACGAAATCATAGTCTTCTTTTATTGTTTCAATTACTTGCCCTAGCCTGTCGGAGTCAACCCTCCTGTAGCTTTCAAAGGACAGGCCTGAAGGAATAAAGCTTATCCCGCCAGGGCCGTCATATATTGCGTCCCTTATAGTTGATTCCCCTAGCAATACATCATGCAGTGTAATTGGAGAGGAGTGCATTCCTAAGTATAAAGAAAGATTTGCCATTGCAATGTCTGCGTCAACCAAAAGGACTTTTTTTCCTCTCTGCGCTAAGGCAATTCCTAAATTTGCTGTGATTGTTGTATTTGAAACTATTATTCCAGTTGCATGGGTAAAATGGCCGCCTTCGTCGCACACTTGGAAATCATAAACATAAGGATGGTCATATTCAACTTGGGTAATTTCGTCAACTCTCCTGAATGCAAGGTTTGAATTAATCAAATCTTTAAGCCATTCTAATGCCTCGTTTTTATTATTCAATTTTTCAAATGCTTGAATGTACTTTTTGAGTTTTTCTTTTGACAATGCATAATATTCCCATTCATATTCGTAAATCATTTGCTTTGAGCAGTTCAACAGCCCTGCAATTTTGGGGGCGGAAACATTTGATTCCTGTCTTATTCTCTTTAATATTTTTCCGACAGGATACACGTCAATGTTTGTGTTAAAGGCTTTGGAACTGTTAATTTGTTTAATCAGCCTGGCCTGTTTTCTGGGGTCATTGAATCCAATTGAGTGGGCGAATCTTACTGCATTTTCTCCGGTTAAATAAATCCTCCAGTACTCTCCTTTTTCTTTCATTTTTCCGTTTTTTGCAATCTTAAAAGTTTGTTTTATTTGAGAGCAGATTCCAAACCGTATTCTTAGAAGTGAAGCTATTTGGTATACAAGCTTCCTGCTCTTTGAATCAAGCTCTATTTCTCTTCTTCCAATATTGACAGTTCCATCACAATCAAATAATGCCCTCAAAAAGGCGGCAACCGGCTCATTTGATGAATTAAATAATGCTTCAGGGACTTCCTTGCCTTCTGCTGTTGAAATTTTCACGCCGTGCTTTTGATACAATTCTTTAACTGTTTCATTTCCAAAAAAAGAAATTCTGTGAAGGTTTCTTGAAACCATTTCTTTATAAGAACCAAAAACGTTCTCAAAACTTTTCCTGATTTTTGGGAGAAGCTCGTTTGGCGCACAAAAGACATGCAGTTTATAGCCTTCCATATATCCGTCGCCAATCAGGTAGCCAAACAACTCCGCAACTTCAATCGGAACTATATTGCCTTGAATGTTAATTGAGTTATTTGGGTTTAATAAAACCAGGTAATCCTTTTTTTCTTTGATTTCGTCAGCCCTCAGCTTTATTAAATTGCCATTTCTCATTACAATGAACTTGTGCTCTGGCGTTACAGAAATGCTTCCGGCCGCACACCCGACTTTGATTAATTTTTTCGGGGCAGGCTTTCTCATCAGAGCTACTGGCACGTTTATTTCTGAATGAATCTTTTGTTTTTCTGAATTAAATTTGACTGTATCCACAACTAAATCGCTGGAAGGCTTTAATACTTCAAACACTTCTTCTTTTCCATCTGTCCTCTTGCAAATCAATTGCTTGACTTCACTTTTTCTTTTCTCAATTAATTCATCTATGTAAGGGCCTATCTGAATAACAGCCCCATTAGCCAGGCTAATGAATTCGCCGTAAGACAAGCTTTTTCCCACGCCTCCTTTTCCTGAGGCCAAAGCGTATACCGTTCCCATTTTCTCCCCCAAAAAAATTCTTTTAATTGATTCTTTTATTATTATTGGGAATTAAAGCTTTATAAAGCGTTATCTTAATTTTCTTTTTTGGCGTTTTAATTCAAATTTGCCAGGCCAATTCCTTGCTCCCTTGCTGATAATTCTCTGGAATAGATTCTGTTTAAAATAATCTACTTTACTTAATTTGGTAAAACGTTCTTCTAAAAAATCAAGTGGGTGTCTACATAACAAGAATGCTTTTTTTCTTCTCGTAAAAAATTTTAAGTTATTTTTTTAATGTAATCAATCAGCTGGTTTCCTTGTTTTGTTCTCTTGTAAATTCTTCCAAGCTTTGCTTTTTCATTCAAACAAACCAATAACTTCTTTACAGCCAATTCTCTTACTATTTTGCTTGCATGCGTTAAACTCATATTAGCTTTTTTTGAGATGATGTTTGGAGTTAAAGGAATTTCAAATAACTTTAACACTTTTACTCTATTAGGGCTTCTCAAAATCCAACCAGCTAAATCCCAATCAATCTTTTCTTTCATTCATAAGTTTAACGATAATTTTATATGTATATTTAGTGACAAATATATCAACTAATAATCAACTAATTTGTGTGGGCATAGAATAAAAATAAGTACGGGACACCAAAAAAGGAACTTATAAAATAAGCTGGTGCAAAAGAAATGAGTGAAAGGGTTGGATTGGAAATTGGCTGCGGGTTAAACCCCACTTATATTGAAGGAACTAAAATACTGCATTCTGACTTAATTAAAAGGAAAGGAATTGACTTGGCTTTAGATGCCAACAAAAGATTCCCTTTTGAAGACAATTATTTTGATTTGGTCATTGCTTACGGGATATTAGAGCACGTCAAAGATTTTTATTTCACTGTCAATGAAATTCACAGGGTATTAAAAGAAGGCGGTTTATTTAAGTGCAATTTGCCTTATTTTGCGAGCGCAATATATCATTGGGAGCCAGACCATAAAAGAGCAGGGCACTCAAGGATTTTTCATTCTTATCTTAGAGATGGCAATGAAAGAAGCATGTCAGGCATGAGCGAAAACAAGCGTTTCATACTGGAAAGGTTTGATTATTGCATGACTTTAAAGAAAGCGATTAAACCCTTTATTGATTTAATTGGCTTCAAGAATTATGAGAATTATTTTGCGAGAGTTCTTCCTTTTAATATTGATATGATTTGGTTTGATTTAAGAAAAAAAGGGTTTTGGCAATGAATTTAATTAAGTTTTTGTTGTTTGTTTTACTGCTGTTAATGTTTTTGGATGTTGTTACAACTGTTTATTTAAGTGGTTTGCCTGGGTTTTATGAAATGAACCCTTTGTGGGTTTTTATTTCATAAAATTATTTATTTTTTTAGCATTGGTTGAGAATCAACTTAATCTGTAACCGTTTAGATTTGTGTTTTGTTTTGTAATTGGTTTTCTATTATTTCTTTGATGTATGGTTCGTATTTTATTCCTTGTAGTTGGCTTGTTTGATAGAAGCTTGCCATTACTGCGTGTGCTTGT
>Ga0315289_10000095_pt1 | contig 136342 bp, 139 predicted proteins | sample YL17G11_40_MG_FD_203452 | JGI IMG/M metagenome (GOLD analysis project Ga0315289, IMG submission 203452) | Sediment microbial communities from Yellowstone Lake, YNP, Wyoming, USA - YL17G11_40 | ecosystem: Environmental > Aquatic > Freshwater > Lake > Sediment | place: USA: Wyoming | collected... | reverse complement strand
GGGTACTCTATGGTAACGTCATGGCAGATGGCAAATATGAAAATGAAAGGTGTTCTTATGCCTTTCAGGGTAATACAGTTCGCAATTTATGACCCTCAGGGTAAAAAAACAGCTGCATTTCCCATGTTCAAGGTAGATAATTACAATGCCTCTAAAACGTCCTGTGACGTCACAATGGGCAGCAATCGTCTTAAAGGTAACTATCCACGGTATGACATCGATTTCCTTGAGGGCGATCTGGGATGTAAATTATCTTTCGAAAATCTTACTCAGGGGTTCAGGAATCCACCGGATGGTATTGCATATTTCAGCCGCGAACCTGACCGGTATATGGGGTGGGTTATAGCACAGCCCAAGGCTAAAGTCACCGGGAAATTAATCCTCAACGGAAATGAGATTCCTGTGACTGGAGTAGGTTATCACGATCATAACTGGGGAAACTGCCCACTGCCCGATTTATACAATTTCTGGCACTGGGGACGAATCCTGAGTACAGATTATACATTTGTATATTCAGTTGGCGAGACATCAGACATAGTAGGGAAAAGACCGACATCAGCAATAGTCGCCCTTAAAGGGCATGATTTGGTTGACTTGTCCGATAAAATATACGCAGATGCCAGTGACCTTACCCTGGATAAATTGACGGGGATAAATTACCCGAAGACACTGGTACTCAGGATGGAAAGCCCAATTGTAAAAGGTACTGTAACTCACAAGGTGAAGGATCTGGTGGAGAATGCGCTTACACCTGAGGCTGTGCCGGGCGGAGGGAGGGGATACCTTCGTTTTCTCTCTGACTGTGATATAAGGTTGAACGTGAACGGTGAGAAAATAGAGACCGAGGCTGCGCTGATCCACGAGTATATGAAACCTTAGCAAAAGCAAATAATTTACATAGAGATGGCAGAGGTAAATATCCTCTGCCATCTCTGACTTATATATTAAACCTGGATTTACCATATCAAACTGAGATTTAGGCGGGTTGCTATGGTAAAATAGCTTCAAAAGCCCGCGTGTTTACCTTCATGGTAAAGGGCTTGCTGGAGGAGCCCATGGGTGAAAAGACTAGGGAGGCACTGAAGCTTCAATTGGATAAGCGGCTAAGGCTGGAGTTCCATGGCGCCAGGATCACCGCGGATGCAGGACTGCTGGTGTTCCGGGAACTCGATGAGGCACTGGGGTTGACGGAGAAGGCACCGAACTATCTGAGAGACAGCCGCGTGGCAAAGGGATACTATCTTGACCAAGGCCAATAATGGCTGATAATCGCTTAGTTGCGAATTGAAATGGGAAATCCCGGTAAAGAGGTGGTGCTACTAATGGCAGAAGAAGGCAATATTATTTTCAAAGGGGGTATTTAGCTGATGGCAAACGACCTGATTGATTTAATGGCGGATTTGAAGGAACAGGAAGCGCTGACAATAGTTAGGAGGAGGCTGGATGCCGGCGAAGACCCATTATTAATTCTCGATGACAGCCGGAAAGCCATGGAAATTGTGGGCAAGCGGTTCGCGGACAGCGAGTATTTTATCCCTGACCTGGTATATTCCGGCGAGATTGCGAAAGAAATAGCAGAACTGGTGAAACCAAAGCTGGCCAAAGCGCAGGACATCAAGCGGCTGGGCAAGGTCATCATGGGCACAGTATCCGGTGATATACATGATATCGGCAAGAACATCGTCTCCTTCATGCTCGACGTCACTGGTTTTGAAGTTTACGATATCGGTATCGACCAGGCGCCTCAGAGCTTCATCGACAAAATAAAGCAGACCGGCGCCGGCATCGTGGGATTAAGCGGCTTCCTGACGCTAGCCTTCGATTCTATGAAAGAGACTGTGGGGGCTATCAAAAATGCCGGGCTACGTGATAAGGTGAAGATCATGATCGGCGGCGGCCAGATGAACGACGACATCAGGAAATATACCGGCGCCGATGCATATGGGGCGGATGCCATGGCAGGTGTAGCCCTGGCTAAAAAGTGGACGGGGACTAAATGAAAGCGCAATATCAGGTGAGGTGGTAATGATGGAAACCAGTGTTGATAAGACAAAAGAAAAACTGGACATGTGGTGCTCGGCGTCGGGTATAACGTTCGCCAGCCCGCAGGCAGAGCAAGATTATAGGAAAAGATCTCGCAGAATCTCAGATTCTATTCAGCTTAAAGTACCGGACCGGGTGCCGATCGCGCCCCTGGTGACATTCTTTCCTGCCCACTACGCAGGCATGACGGCGCAAGATGTAATGTATGACCCCGATAAAGCCTACGCAGCCTTCAAGAAAGTGGCACTGGACTTTCAATGGGACACAGCTATGAACCACATAAACACCCTGTCCGGGCCTATGTTAGAGGCGCTGGACTATAAACAGCTTAAATGGCCCGGGCACGGCGTAGCCGCCAACCGCACCTACCAGTTTGTGGAAGGGGAATACATGAAGGCCAATGAATATGACGCCTTCCTTGACGACCCCTCCGATTTCATGGTCAGGACCTATCTTCCCCGTATTTGCGGCACGTTAGCGCCGTTCCAGTTGCTGCCGCCGCTGACAATGATAGTCCCGTATTATATAGGTATTACGATGATGATGGCCGGGGTGGCATTCACCGGCGCGGTCTCCGCCTTCGAATCTATAATCAAGGCGCAGGCGGAATTTATGAAACTCGCCATCAGCGTCGGCACCTTTAACGCCGAGATGCGAGCGCTGGGATTCCCGATGTTAATGGGAGGAGTGTCACAGGCGCCGTTTGATACCCTCGGCGATTCCCTGCGTGGTACCCAGGGGATAATGCTGGACATGTACCGTCAACCTGACAATCTCCTTAAGGCACTGGATAAACTTCTGCCCACCGCTATCCGGATGGCAGTATCTTCTGCCGAGACATCACAGATCCCGGTAGTATTCATACCGCTCCACAAGGGTCCGATGGGTTTCATGTCGCTGGAGCAATTCAAGACTTTTTACTGGCCTACCCTGCATAAGCTCATGCTGGCATTGATCGAGCAGGGTTTAGTACCCATGCCGTTTTTCGAAGCGGATTATACCGACCGGCTGGACATAATCAAGGATATTCCTGGAGGGAAGGCTATTTACTGGTTTGAGAGGACCGACATTTTCAAGGCGAAAGAAGTACTGGGCGACCGCGTTTGCATCAGGGGTAATGTCCCTTCATCGCTCATGTGCACGGGAACGCCCGAACAGGTCAGGCGATACTGTAAAAAGCTGATCGATGTCGTCGGCAAGAACGGGGGTCTGATTGTAGATGGCGACGTCGGCATCCCTGACGAGGCGAAAGTGGAAAACGTCAGAGCAATGACGGATTTTGTTAAAGAGTTTGGTGTTTACAGGTAAAAGGGGACTTTCTCCTGCCTTCTAATTACCCGTACTATTTGGTTGAAGAGGAAAGCTGATATTATATGCTGTAACCATACTGGACAGGCCCATTATTCGGGTACATGATTTGCTCGATCGTATCCTTTACCGTAGTTTCTCCTCTTAACTTGCCAGTGGATTTAATCTCACTGAAAAAAGGAAAGGGCGAATTGGGTGCTACTTTTGGGTTACTCTATCAATCAGATTACGGTATTCATTGTATAGTCCTAACCTCGCAGTAATCTCATTACCGAATTCTATGTATTGGCCCGTTCCGCTCGTGTATGCCGGCCATTTTTGTAGCTCCGGGCCGTTTGGATCGCCCGATCTGGCGAAGTTGGTCCAGTATTTCATCATATCCTGTGATGACCTGCCCCCCGAAAACTGATCCAGATGTAATGTTAGACTTAAGAAAAAGAAAAGGGGGAGTAAATGGTCAGGAAAAGTTATAAGGCAGAACAGATCATCAGCAAGCTCAGGGAAGTAGAAATTCTCCTGAGCCAGGGTTCCACTATCGGCAGGGCCAGCAAAAAGATAGGCGTAACAGAGCAGACCTATTATCGCTGGAGCAAGGAATATGGTGGGGCGGATCGAACAGGCAAAGCGTCTCAAGGAACTCAAGAAGGAAAACACCAGGCTGAAAAAGCTGGTGGCAGATCTTTCCCTGGATAATGCTATCTTGAAGGAGGTAGCCCGGGGAAACTTCTAAGCCCGTCGCGGAAGCGTAAAGCAGTCGTGTCTTTGTGCCAGACACTGGCTTGACCTCCCCATTGCACATAAAAAATGGAGAGCAGCTAAAAGAGAGAAATGTTACTATCTCTCCAGGCTCATTCTTCAATTAGAATAGACTGGGAAAGTCTCTTCTAGTATTCCACGAAACATTAAGATGTGTTTATATGGTTGGTAGACGTGATACAGTGAGGACTCCAGAAACTGCTGCTCCGCTTCTTTTTTCCTTTACTATTTACAGATAAGAATTAACCTATTTATACATGCCTACTACCAAACGTACGGCATCGCCCTTTTGTTCTGCTAACCGATGTAATGCCGTGTTGATCTCGCTTAGTGGCACGACTTCACTCACCGAAGCGTGCAAATCCACCGCACGTGCGGCGACCATCCCTACGATTTTTTCCAAATCGTCACGATGAAAACCAAGCGAGGCCACCAGCGACAATTCGGTACCGACAAATACTTGTAGTGGTGGCAATGTCACACGCTCTTGCCCCACACCAACAATAACCGCGCGTCCACCGCGTTTGAGACATTTTAGCGCGGTTGATACCGTCTCAGCACGTCCTACAAATTCGAGAGCGCAGTCGGCACCCGCTCCATTTGTGAGCGAGCGTACGGCTTTAGGCACATTGGCTTCGACGGGATTGAGTGTGTGATCCGCTCCTGCTTCCAGCGCATGTCGCAACGCCCCCGTGCTTGTATCTACGGCAATCACTTTTGCCGCGCCGCTCTGTTTTGCCCACAGGATGCCGTGATGCCCCACTCCGCCGCAGCCAACTACCACAACCGTCTCACCACGTTGTACGTTGCCCCGACAAGCGACTGCATGATACGCTGTAGAAACTGCATCGGTGAGGATTGCACCAATTTCAAAAGGAATTGCCTCCGGCAGATGAATGAGAGTGCGTGCGGGAACAAGAAGATATTCAGCAAATGCACCATCCGTCTGCACACCAAGTATACGACTCTTCAAGCAAAGTGCCTCATGCCCGCTGAGGCACGCATAACATTCACCGCAGGCAATGTTCGGGAACACGGCAGCGTGATCATTTACCTTCCAGTCTGCAACTCCATCGCCCACTTTTGCGACGATGCCTGCTGCTTCGTGGCCCAGGATGATTGGCTGGTACGCAGTCGGGATCGTGCCCTCCAGCGCGATATGTACATCGGTTCCACACAGGCCAGCGGCCTGCACTGCAAGCAATACTTCGCCTGGACCAACTCTGGGTTCAGGAACGTCTTCGATCTTGAGCAGTTGGTCCGCTCCATAAAATCGTGCGGCTTTCATCTTTTAATTCTCCTTATTCATTCCATAAATCTCCATACGGATCGAAGAGCCGTAAGGCTTCGCGTTCTGCGACACTTGGCAGCGGTAAGATTTCCACTTCCTGTGTCGCCTGCAAATCCCAAGCACATGCATTGCGCACACCTCGCACATCTTCTCCTGAAAAAACGCTGGTCAGGACAAGTTCATCATTCACTTTCCGATAAACACCGAATTGTGTGATAACCGTGGAGACGCGCACACCCGGAGAAGTGACAAAGTTTACGGACTCCACAAACCGCTGTCGTGATTGTCGCATGACGACAATGACCTCTGCCGCGGTAGAAGCTACATCATTCGCGCCGCCGGAACCCATCATAAAACTGCCGTCGGGCAGACGCGTGGTGTTGAGATTTCCGAAACGATCTACCTGTGCCGAGCCAAGTACGCCGAGGCAATGTGCTCGCTCACTGCCCACAAACATTCCAAGTACAGTCAGGGTATCCGCAGTTATCGGTGCGGTCAGTACATTCCGCAAAGCAAACAGGAATGGATCACCAGACAGAGGTTGAAAGCCAATCGTGCCAACTTCAGTAAGCAACTTGACCGCGATTCCTTCGTCTCGCAATTGAGCTTCTGCCAGCCATGCCGCTAGGTGTGCGACGCCGATGCCCGCCAGGATGGAATAACACCTGTGTTCGCGGATAGCGCGCGAGATTTCTCGTGCGGCGGCGATGATCATTTTTTCGCCATCAGTGATCTTCTCGGTAATCGGGCGAGCTAACAGGGGGGCCGGGGAGAAACTCTTAAGAGTAGTAAGTCGCTCTGTTCCAAGGCGTGCAAGAAAATCGGAATGGTCGTGGCAATCGAGTATCCAGCGGCGAATCCATTCCTGCTGAGTCCGTTCGGAGCGAGCCGCCAAGCGTGCTTCGAGTATAAATTCACGGTCTTCGATATAGCCTTTGCCATCCGGCAAACCGAGACCGAGACAACCGAGCGGATGTGCGCCAAACGGTACCTCGCACACTGCGCGCACCTGGTGTGCTGGAATTCGCGCCATGTACGAATGTGCGCGGATTGTCTCCGGTTCAACGATCCGCTCAACGGTAATAAGCGCACCGTCTCGGGCAGCTAGAGCGCCAAAGGCATTGCCCGCGAGCGGAACGGGAAGTAGAGTATTCCCTTCCGGGTCGGCAGCCCATCCATGAGTGAGATTCAGATCAGGGTGCAAAGCAGGGACCAGTCCAATGGTTTGGCTGGAGTCGAATGGATTAGGTGCACGACGAAATTGATCACCCAGGTCTTTTTCGAGTGAACTGCCAAGAATTGAGTGGGTTGTAAGGTAGGGAACATTCAATGCACCAGCGAGTAAACGTAGTACAAGCGTGAGCATCGTCCAGTTCTCGACTGACACCTTACCGCTATTAATCGCTCGCTGGATCGCAGGATTCGGACCGGGCACAGGATAGCCATCGCCAAGGAACGAAGAAATCACATGCTCAGTCAGACCTGCTGCCATGAAGGGGCCGGCAGACGTCGCACCGCCGACAGAGAGAATCAGTGTGAAACGTGGATTGTAGCCAGCGAACTGGCGGATGATCTCAAACAAGGTCGCGTTAGGAAATGCCCATGCTCCGCCGAAATGCAAACTCATGCCGGGTCGCACGAACTGGCGCACCGCTTCTGCGAGGGACGTTACCTTTGACATTACTTGCCTTTAAACTGAGGCTTGCGCTTCTCCGCAAATGCCGCGATGCCCTCCTGAACATCTTCTGTCTGTCGCAGCGGTTCACCGAGCAGATTCTCCAGGCACAGACCTTCCTCCAGCGGGACGTCAAGACCTTTCCGCACTGCCATCTTTGCGGTTTGTACAGCAAGTGGGGCATTCTCGCAGATCCGATTCGCCATCTCTATCGCGGCATTCATCAACTCAGTCTGCGATACAACCAGATTCACCAAGCCTATCCTGTACGCTTCCGCTGCATCAATCCTTTTCGCAGTTAGAATCATTTCAAGCGCGATGGCTACCGGTACCAGGCGCGGTAGCCGTTGAGTACCACCCGCACCCGGGATGATGCCGCGGCTCGTCTCGGTGAGTCCAAACTGGGCATTCTCCGATGCGATGCGAATATCGCACGCTAGCGCAAGTTCCAGCCCACCGGCAAAGCAGTAACCATTGACAGCGGCGATGATCGGTTTCCATAGTTCGAGGTTACGTGTGATACCACCAAGACCAGGTTGGCTTTCCGCTCGATGACGGCGCTGAAGAGGTGTCATTGATCGATAGAATTCGGCAAGCGAACGCAAATCTGCTCCCGTACTAAATGATTTATTGCCTGCCCCGGTGACTATGGCTACCCACAGTTCGGAATTATCGCGAAATGCGATCCACGCATCTGCAATTTCGCGACTAAGTTCGATGTCGAAGGCGTTAAGAGCTTCGGGGCGATCTAGCGTGATCAGGGCAATACGTCCACGTTTCTCAAATCGAATTGGCATTATCAGCCTCCACGGGTTTGAAATAGGCAATGTCGAGAATGTTGCCACTCCGCGTCTCGATAAATACGGGAGCGACCAGCACGCCAACGCGCAGTGTATCAGGATTGACTTCACCAATGCGATGTACAAGCGACGTATCCGCGCCCTCGAAGCGGATCAGTCCGAGGCAAAGCCTCTTATTTGGGTCTGCATACTCTTGACTTGCACGCGCATGGGACTGCAGGGATTGGTCGAACGCAAATGCAACCAGCGTCCCTACCGGCCCGACTTCAATCCATTCCGTCGTCTCTACAAAACAGCGGGGGCAGAATGAGCGTGCAGGTACGAGTAGGCGCGAGCACGACGGGCAGCGCGTGCCAAAGATTTTCTTTTCATCACGCAGAGCGATCAGAAAGCGGCTGGCGGCTTCGCCCGCTGCGTAATTGAACGTAAGATTCATTCGGGCGCTGACAAAACTATCGCGATTATTAGTTTCACCGTTTATCATCGGCATACCCAGTATGTAGTAGCAACTTCAGTCGCATTTTAATATAGGCGGCTCAAGTCGTCGCTACGAACTCACCTCCTTAAAATAAACAATGTCGCTCAATGTGCCAGTTCGCTGCTCGCGCCACACTGCGCGCACGCGCATCCCGATGCGAAGTTTCGTCGGGTCGTTCTCGGCAAGATAATAATTGAGCGTCGTGTCCGCGCCGTCGAGTTGAATAAGCGCCATTCCATAAGGTGCGGGACGCGGCTGACCGGTCACCGGATCAATAATAGGAACATGGACAACGGTAGCAGCGCGCACAGTACCAGTGTCTTTGACTTCTACCCACTCGCGCATTTCGGCATAGCAGTTGCCGCAAACCGGGCGTGGCGGGAGATAGACGCGCCTGCAAACCGGACAGCGCAAACCGAGTATACGTCGTTTGTCTCGCAAGGCGCGGATGAACTTGGCAAAGTACCAGCTTGTGCCGTAACGCCATTCCATGTTCATAGTGTGAGAAATTCTAAGTTGTTCAGTCATTTGTCTATGCTCAGGATAATAACATCACTCCATGCATATACGCCGTAGCCTGTTGCAAGTGCAGTGCGAACGTTCTCAACCTGGTGTGCGCCCGCGCGGTCCATAACCTGCATTGCCGCTTCTGCGACGCGAATCACTCCCGAAGCCCCAACCGGATTCGTAGAGAGCACACCGCCGGATGGATTAACCGGTAACACTCCATCCATCTCCGTGCTTCCATCATCAATCAACCGAGCTGCCGCCCCCTCGGCACACAAACCTAATGCTTCGTACCATGCCAGCTCGGCGTAACTCACAGGTTCGTAAATCTCTGCCACATCAATCTGTCTGAGCGGGTCGGTGATCCCAACCTGCTGATACGCCTCACGTGCTGCATCGCGCAGGGTCCGCATGGTCAGGAGACGCCGGTCAAGATCGCCGATATAGGGTTGATCGTGTCGGGTCACCGTTGCGCGTACCCATGCTGGGCGTGCACACAAGCTTTCAGCACGATCCTCTGCGGCATAAACCAGCGCACATGCACCATCCGATTGGGGGCACATATCGAGCAGATGCACCGGATTAGCAAGCATCCGTGAAGACAGGACCTGGTCTACAGTAATGTCCGGCATTTGCAGATGAGCGTAGGGGTTCTTCGCCGCATTACGCCGCGCCTTCACTGCGACTTTCGCCGCTTGCTCCGGGGTGACGCCGCGTTCAGCCATGTATTGAGAAATAGAGAGTGCGAAGTTACCCACCGCGCCAGAGGCTATATTTCGGTCCCACAGCGGATCCGTCAGCGCCATCCCGGTTTGTGTTGCGCCTTCGGAATGTTTCTCCCAGCCGACGACAAGCACAATGTCGAACAGCCCTGACGCACATTGATGACACCCCGCTATACACGCCGATGTGCCTGACGTTCCTCCTGTCGCGATTTTCATAACCGGCTTGAGATACCCCCCTGCGCCTTCGCCTACCCACATCTCTGGTAAAGCACGTCCCTCAAATAGTTCCATATTCGAGAGTATGATCGCGTCTACATCGCGAAAACTGATCTTGGCATCCACCAGCGCGCGAGTCGTGGCTTGGTGCACGAGTTCGGCTTGGTTTAAGTCATTATGTGATTTAGTATGCTTTGTCTGTCCAGTGCCAATAATCGCCACACGTCTCATTGTCCCACCACCATGACTACTTGCCCCTGCCCTGCCGGCCCCCAGCATCCATGGGCGAGTCCGATACCTGTCTTTTCGCGCAGTCGGAGGACAATTTCGATCAAGCAATCCAGGCCGGCGACGAAGGATGGTACACCGCGCGCCAATCCGCCGGAGAGATTGAGGTTGGGAAAACCGTCGAGACCGAGAATAGAAGCCCACAGCGCGCGTTGATAGTCGAAATGGTCGGAGAGTTCCACAAATGTGAAATCGTGCTTGGGATCGATGATTCCGGCAAGATTATACGCGCGACGCGCGGCTTGACGCAACGCTGGCGAGTCAGTCAGGTCTCGATCGCCGAGATAGTGCTCATCGAGCGCCCATCCCATTCCCCGAATCGTAATCGGCGCGGGTATTGAGGAGAGAATGATCGCGGCAGCACCATCGGCGGGAGGACAGGCGAATAGAGGGGCAGAAGAGCGAAGAGCAGAGACTTGAAGCGCGGCAGCGTAGTAATCATCGAGGCCAAGAGGTTGTTGATAGATTGGATCAAAGGTCCAATTCGTGATACCCCAGCGGTCGCCCATCGTTGATTTGCAATGTGCGACGATAAGGACAGTTTGATATGTGCCCGATAGAATAGACATTGCGCCATGACATGCGGCAAGGAGACCGTCGCCTGCAACGCGTGACTCTGGCTGCATCACCGCGCCGACAACCTCTGTGATCATGACATTCGAAGCAGTAAGCCCATCCCACAAATCCACCGACGCCGTCACCCGCGCGCCTATATTGCGCATAGTCAATCCAGCGTCAGTAAGCGCGGCTTGTACAGCGCGATAGACTAATTCGGGGATGGTGGTACCTGGCTTGGGCTCATAATCGGTCCGCCCAACCCCCAGAATGGATATAGGAGGCGCTTTCATTGTTGTAGTGGCTTCAGTACAGCGATATTCAAGCGCATATCGAACAGATGCTCGTTTTTTATCCTATCAAACCATTTCTAACTTGTCAAGAGTGCGGAGTGCATTTATATGTATACAGGGAAGGTATTATAGATTAATAGTACCTAAAGACATTATGTTTTGAAAATTATAAAATAATTGTGGTTTCAAATACAATACACTTGACAAAATAGATGAATATGCTATCCTTTAAAAGGAACGAACGTTCCGTCGAATTGATATATAGTATTTCGAAACATAGCGAGGGTCGTATGGGATATCAGACAATTCGTTTCTGTAAGGAAGGCGCACGAGCTACTATCACACTAAACAGACCCGAGGTACTGAACGCCATCAACGACGTGATGCTACGCGAGCTTATAGATGTCTGCAAGCAGATAGCTGAGGATCGGGAAATTTATGTAGCGGTGATTGATTCAGCATGCGGACGAGCGTTCAGCGCAGGAATTGATGTGGGCTTTGTCAAAGACATGCATCCGTGGTTTGGACGCTGGGTTCCCAAACTACTCCATGAATGTTTCGGCAAGGTACGCTTTACCGAAAAACCTTTCATTGCTGCCATTGACGGCTTGTGCCTCGGAGCAGGTTTGGAATTGGCTATTTCTTGCGACATTCTAATCTCAACCGAGCGCTCTCAGTTCGGATTGCCCAATGTCCATCGTGGCATTCCCGCAATTGTCGAAGCTGCTATTCTGCCCCATGCCATGAGCATCTTCCACGTCAAAGAGATGGCGTACACCGGCGAGTTTTGGGACGCGCACAAAGCCGAACGACGTGGATTACTCAACGCCGTCGTCGCCAATGATGCTTTACAGACTGAGGTAAATCTTTGGGTCGAGAAGCTGGCGAGTAAACCTCCCTTAGCACTTGCGATGCAGAAAGACATTATCAACAAGTGGATGCTGACCGACTTGGAGACAGCCATTGACTATTCGATCCAGACGGTGCTCCTGACCTACAGCACGAGAGATCAGAAAGAAGGAATGCAGGCATTCATGGATAAACGGGGAGCGAAGTTCACCGGAGAGTGAGTATGGACAAAGTGATCATCACCTGTGCTTTGACTGGTGCCCAGCAGGGTAAGGAGACTAATCCCAATCTGCCGACCCAGCCCGAAGAGATCATCCAGCAATCAGTGGATGCCTGGAACGCAGGAGCCGCAATCGTCCATATCCACGCGCGTGATCCGAACAACCGACCTACTGCCAATGTGAATATCTTCCGCCAGATCGTGGACGGCATTCGCGCGCAAGGCTGCGATGTAGTTATCAATCTGTCGACTGGCGGAGCCATCGCTGGCTTGTCTCTAGAGGAACGAATCGCCGTTGTACCGCTACTCAAACCAGAGATTGCCTCCTTCAGCGTGGGAAGTGGTATGGGCGGGCGTTGGAATTCTCAAACGGCGCGCTGGGAACGGCAGTTTAACCTGGTTCAGTCTTACGATGACTTGGCTTTCATCGGACACACGATGCTGGAGCATGGTACTCGACCTGAATTGGAGGTCTACGACCTGGGGATGTTGAATAACATTGAGATGCTTGTAGAATCTGGTGTTCTGCAACGTCCTCTATGGGTCAATTTAGTCACCGGGATTCCAGGTCAGAACCTGCGTCCTTCTGTTAAAGTCGTGATGTACCTGGTAGACAATCTACCCGTTGATGCTTATTGGCAAATCTCGGCGATAGGTGGACAAAACCATTGGTATATGGCAGCGCTGGCTCTGGCGATGGGTGGACATGTACGCACTGGCCTGGAAGACAATTTGTATTTGGAAAAAGGAGTTTTAGCCAGCGCCAATGCTCAACTAGTAGAGAAACTGGTACACCTAAGCCGGCTTATCGGACGAGAACCAGCCACACCAACCGAGGTGCGAAAGGTTATGCAATTAAAACCCTCAAGTCCCCCCTATCCTGAATCGTGCAGGAAGGAAGAATGAAAATGCGGGTAACTGAATTATTCCACATTTATTTAAAAGGTTATTAGTAAGATGATAAGTCAGATTCGCACGTATAGTGATAATTATGATCTGGTAAAAACACGTAGAGACGAAATTGCCAGAAAATCAGTTGAAATATTTATGAAAAATGGGTACGAAGAAACAAGTGTTCGGGACATAGCTAGGGCTTGTGGTATGAGCATTGGTCAGCTTTATCACTATATAGGCTCAAGAGAGGATGTGCTGTATTTGACACTTCAATATACAAATTCACGGATCATTGAATTTGTTCAAAACATATCCGTCAAGTTTGATTCTGTAAGTCCCACTAGGGCACTACAACAGGCAATTGATTTTTATTATCGGGGAGTTGATAGCATTCAAGATATCGTAATTTTTATGTATCAACATACTAATAATCTGCGACCAGCCGAAAGAAAACAGGTTTTTAAATATAATGAGCCATTGGTAGGTGTATTCGAAAAAATACTATCAAGAGGTTGTGAAAGCGGTGAATTCAATATTGAAGATGTTGGATTGGTCGCTCATAACATAGTTACAAGCGGTGACATGTGGGCACTAAGAAGATGGTATCTTAAAAAACGGTATACGTTGGGGGAATATATAAAAAGCCAAATGGCTCTAGTTATGAATCAAATTAACGCGAATAATTTGAATAACAAAAAAAAATAGGCGACTTGTTAAAAGCCATCATTATCCCAAGCGGTGATGTAAAATTCACCCAAATTATGAAAAGGCTGTTTCACTAGCCGGTAGAGTTTGTTTTGGATTCGCAGGTCAAAGGTATACAGAAGACGAAGGGAAAATACACGATAGTGAAGTTTGGGTATAAATAAAGGAGGTTGGTATGACCACTTTCCCATCCTATACCGAAGAACATGAGATGTTCCGCGAATCGGTGCGCGCTTTCACGGAACGCGAGATCACACCCTATAGCCAACGTTGGGATGAGGAGCGACGTTTTCCGGACGAACTCTTCCGCAAAGTGGGGCAACAAGGTTATTTTGGCTTACGCTTCGACGAAAAGTATGGCGGGATGGGGCTGGATTACTGGTACGTCGGCATTATGATCGAGGAACTGATGCGAGCTCGTAATATAGGCGTCGTGGTGGGACTTCTCCTCCAATGTGAAATGGCTACAAGCGTCATTCACAAGTTCGGTAGTGAGAAGCTCAAGCAAGAGTTCCTTGTGCCAGCCATTCGCGGAGAGCGTATTGCCGCATTGGGTGTCACTGAGCCGAATGCTGGCTCCGATGTAGCGAATATTCGAACCACTGGCCGCCGCGTAGGAGATGATTACATCATCAATGGGCAAAAGACACTGATCACAAATGGTATGCGCTCCAACTTCATCACCCTTGCCACGCGCACTGGCGGCCCTGGACCTGGCGGTATAAGCGTCATTTTAGTGCCGACGGATGCACCAGGCTTTTCTCGAGGACGAGAGCTGCAGCATACGATCGTCCCGTCCAGCGATATGGCTGAACTTTTCTTCGAGGACTGTCGGGTGTCAGTTAATAACCTGGTGGGTGAGGAAGGTAAGGGCTTTTATTACATCATGGATCTCTTTCAAGGTGAGCGATTGGTGCTTGCATATATCATCAATAGTCTGGCGCGGGAGATGATTCAGGAGGCATTGAACTATATGCGCGAGCGCTCTGTCTTCGGTAAGAAACTTGCAGAGATGCAGGTCTGGCGCCATCGCTTTGCCGATGTTCTCACCGAGTTCGAAGCATCCAAGATGCTTACCTATCATGCAACAGACCTGCTTAATCGAGGCGAACGAGAGGCAGAAGTGGCAGTCTCAATGGCACGTCTCTTCGGTGCCGAATTTATCCGGCGCTCTGCAATCGAGTGCGTGCAGGTTTTCGGTGGTTACGGGCTGATGAACGAGTATTGGATCGCTCGTGCCGTGCTAGGGATACACGGCTTCGGCATCGGCGCTGGAACGCAGGAGATGCTGCGGGAGATCCTCGCAAGGCGGATGATCGGATAGACAAGAGGCGTGCAAAAGGGAGGTGTTAGCAGAAGAGCAGATTAAGAGAGGAATTTCCTTTTCATGGGTCTACAATTTCGGCGATAAGTATGGTTCACAAGGGAGGTTGAAAAATGGAGAAACAAATCACCTATACTAGCAAACCTTGGCTGAATTACTATGCCAAGGACGTTCCCGAAACCACAGAATATCCTTCCGGCATGCTTGATTGGCAACTCGTAGAGAAGCAGGCGCGAGAGCACCCTGCCGCTGTGGCCCTCATCTATCGCGGAGCCAAGATCACTTTCGCGCGTTATGCTGAACTCAACAAGCGAGTGGCAAAAGGGCTTTACGAGAAGGGGGTCCGAAAGGGCGAAGTTGTCGCCACTTTGTTGCCCACTTGCCCCGCCTGGTTCTTCAGTTACTACGGTTGTCAGATGCTCGGTGCCGTTACGGCAGTCTTAAGCCCGGTTTGGACAGCAGATGAGCTTGTGCGCGCATTGAATCAATGCGGTGCCACGACGATCATCATGCTGGATCGGTTCTGGCCTCTGATCGAGAACATCAGGGGCAAGACGTCACTTCGGCGTATCTTTCTCAGTAACCCCACTGACTTCATGCCGGGCATCATCGGCTTTCTGGGAAGGCTTACAAAAGCCAAACCGGTCAAGGCTCCACCGGGCCAGGCAGATTGCTTCATGGATCTGGTCAAGTACCCACCGGAACCACCGCAGGTGGACATCAAGCCTGAGGATACTGCTGTGCTCTACTGGACAGGCGGCACCACGGGTGTGCCCAAGGGCGCTGAACTGACCCATCGAGGTATCGTGGCGAACACCATCCAATCCGCGTTATGGAGCAAAGCCCACTGGGAACCTGGCAAGACAGTGTTTATGACAATGTATCCCGTCTTCCATTCGGGTGGCAACGGAGCGTTTCACATGCCCATAATGCATGGGGCTGCCTATGTGTGCCTGGTGAACCCACGAGATATGGATGACATGCTGAACGGTTTCGGTAAGTATGGGGTGAACATCTTCGCGGGCGTTCCCGCCATTTATACCAACATGCTGCGGCATCCTAAATTTGCCAAGGCTGACTTTCGTTCCCTGAAAACCTGCGTCTCTGGCAGCGTGGCGCTACCACCGGAGCTCACGCGAGAGTGGGAAGAGAAGACGGACAGCACGTTGGTGGAGGTGTACGGCATCACCGAAGGCGGTCCTATCTGCCTCTTCAATCCCTGGGGTCAGCCAAAAGAGCAGCGCAGGATTGGCAGTATCGGCTTACCAATGACTGACATGATGGTTCGTATTGTAGACATCGAAACCGGGACAAAAGAGATCCCCGTGGGTGAGGCAGGCGAAATGATCGCTGCGGGTCCGAACCTGTTCAAGGGGTACCTGAACATGCCTGAGGAAACAGCGCAGACACTGCGTACTTTCGCAGGCGTGACTTATCTCTACACAGGAGATATTTGTAGGATGGATAACGATGGCTTCTTCTACCTGGTGGATCGAGAGAAAGATATGATATCCACTTACGGCGGCTTTCATGTCGCCGGTCGCGAGGTGGATGATGCGCTCTACGCGCATCCGGCAGTGAGCATGGCTGCTGCGATAGGCATACCTGATCCCGATCCAAGCCATGTAGGAAGCGAAATCGTCAAGGCGTTCGTCGTCTTGAAACCGGGCTTGGAGTCCGGCCCAAAATTGGCGGGGGAACTCAAAGAACACTGTCGCGTCCAGTTGGCGCCCTACAAAGTGCCGCGTGAAATTGAATTCCGTGCCGAGTTACCACTGAGCTCTATTGCCAAGCCCTTGAAGCGCGCATTGCGCCAGGAAGCACGCCAGAGCGCCGGATAATTCTGAAGAGGAGACTACAATGACTAAGAAGCAAGATAGTATAGGTGCCATTGATGCCTGGGCTTCGCCCTGTTTGCCGGGTTACGCACAGAACTTCCCCGAGGAGTTTAAGCACATCTTCCGTCGATACGGCACCATTGAGCGGTTCGAGCAAGGTATTCCCATTAAAGAGATGCTTGTTGAGATGGACGAGGCTGGTGTGGAGATGGTCGTCCTCTCCTCCTTCTACTACGAGGGGGTAGCCATTGCCAGCAACGAATTGGTAGCCGACCTGGTTCGGCAGCATCCCGATCGCTTTATCATCTGCTGTGGCACACTGGACCCTCGCGGCAAGCCAATGGATATGGTGCACAAGGTGCATTACCTGGTCGAAGAACTGGGAATGCGCGGAGTCCGCCTTGAGCCATACGCCTATGGTAATAGGATGTGGGCTCCTCCGCCAAGCGACAAGATGTACTGGCCCGTTTATATCGCCTGCACCGAATTGAAGGTGCCCGTCTGCATCCAGGTGGGACACACGGGGCCATTGCTTCCCTCCGAGTGCGGGCGTCCTATCTATCTGGACGAGGTTGCGTTGGCATTTCCTGAGCTTACCATCATTGGCTGTCACCTCGGTCAGCCCTGGCATGAGGAAATGATGACCTTAGCATGGAAACATCCCAACGTTTATGTTGAAACCAGCGCCCGTCCTGCGAAACGCTGGCCCGAGTCTTTCGTAGAGTTCGTTGGCGGATGGGGACAAGACAAAGTGTTGTGGGGAACTGATTATCCGCTCTTGTCGTTCAAGCGCTGCCGGGACGATGTAGAGTTACTGAAATTGCCTTTCGAAGCTAAAAAGAAATTGTTGCGCGACAATGCCCTTCGTGCTTTTCGAATTGCGCATTAGGAATTAAGGGTTATTCAATCGCTGCACACAGCACTCGTTTCTCAAGAGCGCTGAGTGGTAAAAATAAGATGGGATACAATACGCTGAGGCTTGAACTGGATGGGGCGGTGGGACGGCTAACGTTGAATCGTCCAGACCGCGCAAATTCGATGACAATAGAAATGGGGCGCGAATTGGTATCGGCAATAGAAACGATTCGCGCCGCAACCCATCTCCGCGTCATAGTATTGACGGGCGCAGGTAAATATTTTTGTGCGGGCGAGGATATGGCAGAATTCAAACTCCTGCAATCGTATCCACCCGCAGAACTGGAAACTGAAGTGCGCGCGTTTCTGGAAACGATTGGACAGATTCATCGTCTACCCCTCCCTGTTATCGCACGCATAAATGGCGATGCGTTCGGTGGTGGAGTAGGCCTGGCACTGGCATGCGATCTACGTGTGATGGTGAGCAGCGCAAGGATGGGGTTTGCTTTTGCGCGCGTTGGACTGACGGGTGCGGATGCCGGTGTCACATACTTCTTGCCACGAATCGTCGGGCCAGCTCGGGCGCTGGAGATTCTGCTCAAGGGGCCGGTGTTTGATGGTGAGACTGCCGCACGGGAGGGACTCGTCCACCGTGTGGTTGCGCCAGAAGAACTGGATAACGCTACCCATGAAATTACCATGCAACTGGCTACCGGACCACCCATCGCCACGCGTTTTACAAAGGAGGGTGTGCTTGCGAGCCTGACGCGGTCGCTGAGTGAGGAACTGGATTTTGAGGCGCACGCACAAACGATCTGTATGATGAGCGAAGATCATAAGGAGGGCCTGAAAGCGCTCCAGGAAAAGCGTAAACCTAATTTCAAGGGAAGGTGATAGGAAGGTTAATAAGAGTTTATTTCAGCCAAGCCTATGTCAAGAGAATTACATGAAAATTATTTAACGTAACATTTTGCACGACGCTCCGTTTGGTATTTAATCCGTCAACTTAAACGGCACTACCGGACCGACAGAATTAGTAAGGGTTAACTTACAAGTAGAAACCCAACCGCTACACCTGATAGAGTTTAGCTTGGGGTGAAAAATCTTTTTACTTCATTGATTTATTGTGGAATAACTCAATTTTCATCATTCAGGGAGTTTCGCACATCCCTATCTTCCAATACAAGATGAGCCTGGAGGGGGTATCGATTTCTAACACAGGATGAGCCTGAGTAGGCAGGCGTCTCGTTTATGATTGGGACATGCAACTGATTATGAACGACGAAAGACTACAAACAATCGAACAAGTCAGGCAGTTTTTACAAGGGAGTGAGACACTTGAGTTCGGGGGCATATCTATTGAGGAGCGATACCATTGGATAGAGACGGTGCGGGTGAGATTTAAGTATTCACAACTCTGGAGAAGCGACAGGGGGGTGATAAGGTGGTATATAGAGAAAGTTAGCGGATATTCACGGGGCCGGTATTCCTAACCTCATCTGTCCAGTTACAGGGGTTCAGTCCAAATATCATTTTCACCATTTTATGCTAACCAGCGTTTTCGCCTACGATAGTGTTTTACTTCCCGGTAGCTTTTCCTCTCACCAACCTGGCTGAGGCCAAGGTAAAATTCTTTGATGTCTTCATTATTCTTCAATTTCTCTGCAGGGCCGTCCATTACTATTCGCCCGTTTTCCATTACATATCCGTAATCTGCTATACCTAGTGCAGCTCTAGCATTCTGTTCCACAAGGACCATTGCTGCATTTTCGAGCGTGTTGATCCTCTTGACGATGCCAAATATCTCAAGTACCATCTTCGGGCTCAAGCCCAATGATGGTTCATCGAGAAGCACGAGCTTAGGCCGTATCATCATAGCGCTGCCTATCACTACCATCTGCTGCTCTCCACCAGACAAGTAGCCTGCCACCCGTCCTCTCAATTCTTTTAACCCGGGAAAGTACCCGTAAACCAGGTCAAGATCTTTTTTCAGCCGAGCGGTGTCACTTGTCACAAAAGCGCTGGCACGCAGATTTTCGTCAACGCTTAAATGATCAAATAAGCATCTTCCCTCCATGACCTGTATTATCCCTCTTTTCACAATGTCTTCCGGGCTTAGTTTGTCTATGCGCTCGCCTTCATATTCAATGCTTCCGTCAGTCACGGCGCCTAATTCGATTTTGAGAAGACCGGATGCAGCTCGCAATGTGGTGGTCTTGCCAGCTCCATTACCTCCCAGAAGCGCAATTATTTTGCCTTCTGGCACTTCCATAGATACACCCCTAAGCACCAGAATTACGTTACTATATACGACTTCAATATTATTGAGTCTAAGCATGATCAATGTCCTTTTTGATAGCGGATCCCTTTCATGAAAGGGATCCGCTATCTGACCGGCTATCTATATGCGACAGGGGCAAGGTTGGGAGCCATCTCGTAATCACCTATGGGCACAATAATGCCGTTTTTGACCTGTTCCATCCGGACCCACGTACTCTCATGCTTTTTGGCTGTGAGCGTGAGATAGCTGAAACCCAGATCGTATTTGTTTAGTTTTTCGGCCTGCCGCTTTAGCGCAGCGGCATTCAGTTTATCCCAGCCAACTTCTTTAATGGCCCCGTTATATAAATCAGTTGCCATCAAGAAGAAGCCGAGTGTCTGTATCCAGTTGCTGGATTGTTCGGCTTTGGCCGCCTTACATCTCTCGTTTATTAATTTGATGTAAGGCACATCCGTTTCTTCCCAGTTCCTGAGCTGGGACGGCGCTGTGTAGCCTTCTGCAAGCGGACCGGCCAGTTTTGTGAGGGTATGCGCTAACATAGTCCACTGGCATCCGGAGAACTTCATCTTATCCAGTAGGCCAAGCTGCTGAGCGCTTTTCAGGACTACGGCTTCTGACTGACCCAGGATATTGCTGTAGACCCAGTTTGCTCCCTTGTCATTTATCCTGGTCAACTGGGTGGTCACATCCATCTGTGTCATGCCGAATACTTCTTCAGCAACGATCTCAATGCCTTTTTGCTTAGCATAGTTCCTAACTTCATCTGTCAAAATAGCCCTGCCAAAAACAGAATCCCACGTAAGAAAGGCCAGTTTTATTGGTTTGGGCTGAGTCTTAACCACCCAGTCCATGAAATACCCGCAAACATCTGCATAGGACGGAACGAATGAATACTGGTTACGCGGGGGATACATGAAACTGGGTACGGCTCCTGAAGTGAATGCCACAATCCCGTCTTCCACCAGTTTATCTTTTAACGCTTCATTTGTTGCTGATTCGGTGATCTGCATAAACAGCGGTGGAGGATCCATGGCCTTAAAAGCCTCATAGGCTGCAACCGCTGCTTTTAAGTCTCCGCCTGTATCACGGAATACAAACTTCCACGGCACGCCATCAACACCACCCTTGGAGTTGATATACTCGAACGCGTCGTTGACTGATCCGATGGCGCCCTGAACATCTGCAGCGTATGGGCCGCTGACATCAAGCATCTGGTAAAAAACTATCGCAGAGGGCTTCTTTACCGCAGGTACTGGCGTAGATGGTTGCTGGGCTGCCGGAGCGCAGCCCGCGATCAACGATGCTGCTATTGATATTATGACAATAAGTGACAAACAAGTGATCTTGACCTTCAATTGACGCCTCCTTTCTGTTATTATTACTAATTGATCCGCTAACCTGCCTTAGTCAACTACGTCAAGGTTACCACCTCCTTTTAATATGTAAATGGATTCAAACGGTACGAGGCTTTAAAGACCTCCCAACGATGAGCCAGACCTCGCGGCTCATAGATCAAGAAAACGATCACAACTACCGCAAAAATAACCGGCCCAAAGCCGATAACATTTTCAGCTTTCAACTGTGGGATTAACGCAGGCAGGCTTGGTGTTACCGTCCGGACCAGTTCGTCCAGTCCGCGGATAAAAATAGTTCCAAACACGGCGCCTGCTATGCTGCCCTGCCCCCCTATAAATACCATGCCCATCATCCACACTGAGTCAATAAGGGTAAATTGTTCGGGGTTAATTGATCGCATAGTATAGGCCCAGAGACAGCCCGCCACGCCGGCAAATACGTTGCTAATAAAGAATGCCACTAGCTTATAGCTAAATACGTTGATACCGGTTACCTCAGCGGCAAGATCGTTATCTCTTATGGCAATAAAAGCTCTCCCTGTGCCGGTTCGTACAATGTTCTTCGCAAAGAAAATCATGAGAATGGTCAACGGGACTATCAGGTAGAACATCTTAGACTGACTGTTGAAAACAAAGTCTCCTATTCTTGGAGCGGGCACAGAAAGGCTTGAGGCTCCTCCTGTCAGACTTTCAGCATTCAATATCAAAGTCATTATGATGAACTGAGCCGCCAGCGTTGCCATCGATAGATAAAACCCTTTTATTCTGAGCGATGGAAGGCCGAAAAGAACGCCGACAATACCGGCCATCAGTGCGGAAGAAGGCAGCGCTAGCCAGAATGTGAAACCGAGGTGGTGGGCCAGAATCCCTGTGGTATAGGCTCCAACTCCCATAAACGCCGCTTGACCCAATGAAACCAAACCGCAATATCCCATAAGTATATTTAGACCTACCACAGCGATGAGTGTAATGCAAATATTGTTAACCATGTAAAGAATGTAATTGCCACTGTACAAAGGTAAGCTAAACAGGAAAAGCAGTCCGACGACCAACAGAATCCATTGCAGACGCGTGCGGACAATAGCCATGTCCTGGTCATAACTGGAATCATAGGTGCCACAAGGACGATCTATTGACATCTTATATCCTCTCTATCCTTTTTTGCCCGAATAAGCCGCCTGGCCGTACTATCAGAATCAGGAGAATAATAATAAAAGGCATTATCTCCATTAACCACGGATTTAATAATCCCCCTGACAGGGTTTCAATAATGCCAACAAGTAAGCCTCCCACGATAGCACCCAGCACCGAATCGACTCCGCCGAACAAAACTGCTGCGAATGCCTTGAGCCCAATCGCTCCCATGGGAATTGCCACTCCAACTTTAATGCCGAGAAATATGCCGGCAACGGCCGCTATCAACGCTGACAATGCCCATGTCAATGTGAAGATCAGCCTGACGTTAATGCCTCGGGCCTGCGCTACTTTGTGACTTTCTGCAGTAGCCCTCATCGCCAGCCCAATCTTCGATTTCTGGAAAAAAAGTGCAAACGCTCCAAAGACCAATATTGCGATTGTGAATGCACCTACGAGAATACTGGAAAAAGTAGTGTTACCTATCCGTACGACATCACCTGGCAAGAAATTGTGTATTACCTGGATGTTTCCTCCCCATATGACCAAGGTAATTCCGTTAATAAACGATATTAGCGCCAACGTGACCATCATCTGTGTGCCTACAGGCTGGCCGATTAGCGGTTGCATAGTCACTCGATTGACAAGTGCCCCTGCACCAAAGGCTATCACAAGCGATAGCGGAAAACTGATCCATACGTTAAGTCCAAGCAAGTTGGCAAATGTGTAGTAGATAAATCCGCCCAACATTACGAACTGCCCAACGGCAAAATTGAAAACCCCAGTGGCTTTACAAATCAGCACTATACTCAAAGCTATTAGCCCATAAATACCGCCTACCATAATGCCTGTGGCTAGATACTGAAGAACTGCATTCATCTGTTCACCTAATCCAACTTATTTATTTTGATGGCTGTCCTTGTAGTTCCCTTTCTGCCGTCCCGGTAAGTGACCGAAGCTTCAATTGTAAGTTCCTCGGCGCCGCTATACAGAGCATTTATCAGTTCCTTATACCTCTCTTCAATATAGGTTCGCCGCAGCTTGCGGGTTCTGGTGAGCTCCGCCTCATCTGCATCAAATTCACGGTGCAGATTTGCAAATTTCTTTATACGCGTATCGACCGATAATAATCTGGTAACCTTTTCAATTTCCTTGCGGATTAAATTAATTACTTCGGGTTTTTGAGATAGATCTACAAACGTGGTGTAGGGTATTCGCTTTGCTTCAGCCCAATGACCGACGTTGTCCAGGTCAATATTGATTATGGCTGATACATAATCATATTTCTCATCGCCTATGATTATTGCCTCTTTAATGTACTGGCTGAACCTTAGCCTTATCTCTATGTACTGCGGCGAGAATTTGTGTCCTCCTGCCAGTTGGCGCAGGTCATCCATTCTGTCCATCACAATCAGATGACCACGTTCGTCGATATTTCCAAAGTCTCCTGTATAGTACCATCCGTCTATAATCTTTTTCTTGGTTGATTCCGGATCCTTGTAGTACCCCGAGAACATATTCTGACCGCGTACCAGCACCTGTCCTTCACCAGACAATCTTACATCCATACCAATAGCAGGCGGGCCAGTGGTTTCAGGGTTAAGGTTACCTGCGAAATGTGTAGCTACCATGGGGGCCTCTGAAAGACCGTAGCCTACCTCAATGTTCACACCCATCGATTGGAAGTACTGGATCATGTCAGGGCTTATAGAAGAGCCGCCGGTCCTGGCTACCCTGACCTGTGTCAAGCCAAATTTATCCAGCAGGTTTCTATAGACCAGCCAATACCCGATGAAATACATTAGACGCCAAAGAATATCCGGATTCTTGTTTCTTGCGATAAAATAGCTTTTTTTCATCGCAATGGGTATAAACCGGTTGTAAATGAATCTTTTTAGAGCGCTGGTATTGCTGATTTTAGCTTGCACAGTGCGCATCACGCTCTCCCAGTTCCTTGGACCCCAACCTAGAACCTCTGGGCCTATTTCCCGGATGTTCTCCATGATCGTCTCCGGTTTCTCCACAAAGTTCACGGTGAATCCTGCAACCAGCCCGGCTGCTACAGCGCTTATCTGGTCTGCAACCCAGGCAGGTGAGAAAAAAGCCACATAGTTATCATTGCTTGACAAGTTGTCGTATTTTGCCTGGGTTGAAGCTACGTTTATCAATGCCCTACGGCTTATCATCGCTGCCCTTGGCAACCCCGTTGTGCCTGATGTATAGCAGAAGACGCATGTGTCTTCGCCATTACCCCTATTAATATTTTCTTCAAAAAGTCGGGCATGGCTGACTTCGTATTTTTCCCCCGCTTCGATAAGATCAAGGAAGCTCATCAAGATGGGGTCATCATAGCCCCACAAGCCCTTTTCGTCCCAGTAAATCACTTTTTTCAACTGGGGCAAATCTCCCTTTATCTGCAGAATCTTGTCAACCTGCTCCTGGTCTTCAGCTACAACAAAACTGGCGTCCGAATGAGTAATAAAATACTTTACTTCATTGGGCATACAATCGGTAAATATGCCCACCGGTGTGCAGCCTGCCGCCTGGGCCGACACTTCGGACCAGATCCACTGGGGTTTACTCTCTCCTATAATACAAATTTTATCTTTCTCTTTGAGACCCAGACTAATTAAGCCCAGGGACAGCCATTTAACGTTGTTATAGTAGTCTTCCCATGTATAAGGCCTCCAAATACCTAATTCCTTTACTCGCATGGCCACTTTGCTGGAGCCATATAATTCATAATTATGTTTCAAGTATTTGGGCAATGTATCTAACATTTGGCGGTTCATTTTGCCAGCTCCGACGAATCGATTTCTTCGCCCAAATATGCCTTTATTACATTTGGATTAGACTTGATAGCTTCGGGCGCGCCTTCGGCGATCTTTCTGCCAAAATCTAATGTAACAATTCTGTCAGCTATATCCATCACCACGCCCATATCATGCTCAATTAGAATTATTGGAATTTTACGTAGCTCGTAGATATCCAGTATAAACCTGGCCATGTCCTCTTTCTCTTCGGCATTCATGCCGGCCATAGGTTCATCCAATAACAGGAGACTGGGTTCCAGAGCTAGTGCACGCCCCAAATCCACTTTTTTTCGTTGCCCGTACGGGAGAGCCCCAACCACTTTTTTTCGGATATCCTGCATGTCAAGCAAATCGATAATGCCCTCCACTACACGCCTGTGCTGGACCTCTTTCTTATGTTCCGGTCCGAAATATATCGCGCCGGCGAGGAAATTTGGTTTCAGATGAATATGGCGCGCCGCCAGTAGATTGTCCAACGTAGTTAAGCCCGTATATAACTGCATATTCTGGAAAGTGCGGGCTATTCCCATTTCCGCTATTTTGTATGAGGGCACGCGGTTTATTTTCTTACCTTCGAAGAAGATGTCGCCTTTTTGAGGGCGGTAGAAGCCGCTTATGCAGTTTAATAGCGCTGTCTTGCCAGCCCCATTAGGTCCAATAATTGCCAGAATCTCAGCCTCATTTAATTGAAGACTCACTTCTGACAGGGCTGCCAAATTGCCAAAACTGAGGCTGAGGTCATCAATCTGCAATTTAACTCCAGTGATTGCCTTGTTTTCAATCATCGTACATACTAATCCGATCAATTGTGCAGTGCGATAACTAATGACGCCGCATCCAAAACTGCATCATCTGTCAACCTCGAATTCGACAACGATTTCACAACACTCCTCGCCCGTGGTCATGTATTTTTGTCCCTTAGCGTGCAGTTTTGGATTAACCGTTTGAGCTATGGCCTCTTCGCAACCTATCAAAACCTGAGGGCACGTACCGGGAAATACTCTGCTGTACTGTGCGGCATATGGGCATTTTTTTACACGCATAAGTCCGCGCGTTGGTGTCACTTCGAATTCTCCCTCCATACCCATACCTTTGCCAAAATATGACTCCACCTTCACCCAGTCCTCAATTCCGCCATCTCCCGTTTTTGCCCCCGCTAACTTGGTAGCCGCAGGCACAATACGGCTGTACTTTTGTTGCATGGCTTCACGCAGAACGGCTATCCCTTCCTCACCGTATCGATCATTCACGGCCTTACAAAGCGTGCCAATCATTATGGCATCATTTTCCAGCATACCCTGGAATTCAGGCGTTATGTTCATCTCAACCTCCATTTAACTCAATGGACTTCGACGTTAGTTGATCCGTTTATCTGTCGTCATGCCACAGCTTCATGTGATGTCGATGTTCTGCTGTAATCATTTCTTTTGGGAAATATTTGTCATAGAACTCAACATCAAGGTGATGGACCTGTAACCATACTGGCAGCAGTTTAGTATCGAAGGTCGCGGGAACCCTCCCATACTGATCATATAAATAGTTGAAATAGGACTTGACTTGCTGCAAAGCCAATTCCGAAGGCCTATTAAAGTCCGGCTGGATTTTTTTCCAGTTTTTGAAGGGGGTCATTCCACGGTATTCTGCAGAATAGATACCATTGGACCCGTATTTTTTTTCATAGAGAGCTTCGACAGCCTCATCCATGTTCTTATAGTAAGGTGGACAATATGCTTCAAATACGCCGTCAAGGCCGACCGGATTGGACTTGCCATCTTTGGTAGTGGTGGCACGGAAGCCCAGGCCCTTGCTGAAAGGAGTCACCCCTAGAACAATCTGACCGGAATAGCCGCTAAACATGATCGCACCTAATCCCATCGCCTCAGCAACAAGATGGACGTTCTCTAACATTAAATAGGCTGGCGCTATGTTTCCATAGAGCAGATTTACCTCCGTAGATGAAAGCGGTATTTCCGGCCCTTTCAATTGCCCGCTATCGATGAATTTCTGTAGCCCGGCTGATTGATTTTTTATGTCATCGACCATCCTATACCCATAACCTTCCCTGTCATAAATCGACAACATAAAATTAATATACTCTTCCGACTGGTCAACAACCGGTATGAAGACCGTGGTACCGGGTTTATTGATATTCCAACTCATGGTGCCGCCCAGCAATTTTGGGATAAACTCCACGCGTTCGTTTAATATTCTTATGCAGCTTCCCCTGTACTGCGTGAGTATCTTGTCCCAATCCTCCACATTTTCGATTTCGACGTGTTTGCTAGCCTGCCTGGGGTCATAAAGAAAAGTTCCGCTATCATTAGTGAAAAATAGCTTAGTATTGTGGACATTACAGGGGCACGGCGTGGCTTTTCCCACCCAACTACCGAATATGTTCCCGGAATATTTCGTAGGTAGATCTCCGGTGATCATTCCCGTAACACCGGAGCCTGCCCAACATAGAATAGCCAACTCATTTTCGTTTAGCGGAGCAGGACTTGATCTTGATTCGTGATGCATTACCCCCTCTGGAGATGTACATCCCTGAGGAAACCTGCGTCCCCTGCGTCGAGCAATCGCCTTAAGAACAGGGTACTGAAACGCTTTTTTAATCTCAGCTTTATTAGACTGTGTATCCTTATTCACTATTTCCCCCTATTCTGGACGGGCAACTTATTCTTCCCATGCATGTGTCAAGAGCATCATTCTACTGGCAGGAAAAATCTGATTTTATTTAGGTCGACCGGACCGACAAGTAGGGGGGCTGATTTCTTTCCAAATTCCTTGAAATAGTCCGTGGAACTATGATATTTAAGAGCTTCTTTATCAACATACTTTTCGAACACCACAAATCTATCCGAATCGTCTTCCTGTCTGTAAAGAACATACTCAAGGGTGCCTTTTTCCTTCTTGACCATAGGCACCAGCTGTTTGAAGAGCTTTTCCAGCTCGGCACCTTTTCCGGGAATGGTCCGCAACGGAGCCATTATTACTATTCCCTTCATGTAAATCCTCCTTTCTGCAAAAGTTATTTATTAGATTTTTACTTTAGAGCCAGCAGCGGATTGATAAGACTCAACGCACCTGGCAATAGAACCTCTGTTTAGTGAAATCTACAGGCGAAATCAATATTTGCGCTGATTTATCAGCGAATTCTCTCAAGTAATCAGTGGAGCAATGATATTCTGAGGATTGTCTATCGACATATTTTTCAAATAATACGAATCGGTCGCAATCGTTTTGTTGCCTGTACAAAACATAAGCTAATGTGCCTTTCTCGCGTCGAACAAGCGGCAATAGCTCTTTGTAGAGTTTAATCAATTCATTGCCCTTTCCTGGTCTAGCTCTCAAAGGTGCCAGCACTACTACCACTGACCCATGATTAGTCATTTGTTTCCTGGCCATCACCTTTTTCTGCCTTTTGTGTAGCACAAACCATTTCAAGAATATTCGTAGAACCCTTTTCCAACTTTCTTGCCGAGCCTGCCCTGCTTGACCATATCATCGAGAAGACTGCTGCGGGGAGCCAATCCTTCTTCACCAAGAAGCCTATAGGAGCGGGCTCCATTGGCATAGGTGTCAATTCCCGCTTCATCTGCCATTTCAAAGGGCCCTCGTTTCCACCCGTAACCTTCTCTCATGCCGAAATCAATGTCTTCCGGGGTTGCGATCCCCCGGGCTACCAGATCCACGGCTTCTCTAATAGCCGAGCCCCATATACGATTAAAAACAAAACCGGGTATATCTTTGTTTACCCTGACCGGGCGTTTGCCAAGTGAAATGGCGAATTTACAGGCTCGGTCGAATACTTCATCAGAAGTTTTATCCCCTTTTATTATTTCCATGAGTCCCATTAGGGGAACTGGATTGAAGAAGTGAATTCCTACAACTCTTTGAGCGTGTTGGGTCGCGGCGGACAAAAGTGAAACCGGAATTGTAGAAGTGTTGGTTCCTAGCACAATATTAGCTGGCACGATAGCATCCAACTTCCTAAAAAGTTCGAGTTTAAGCTCCTTATTTTCTGTTACAGTCTCTATCACCCAATCCGAAGTGGAGGCAACTTCCAGGTCTTTTTCTACCACTATTCTTTTTAGGATTGTTTCGCTGGAGTCTCTTAATAACTTCTTACTCTCCAGTTTTTTCAATGACCATTCAATGGCGGTCATGGTCTTCTTGATCAATTCTTCATTGACATCATTTATGCATACTTGATAGCCAGCCTGGGCACATGCCTGCACTATTCCTCTGCCCATATAGCCGGCGCCGCCTATTACGAATACCTTGTCCATCAAAATCTCCTTCTACGTCACAGAGAATGCCCAGCTTAAAATAGCCTTTACAAAATCTTGTACTTGGCCGGCACAGTCTTTCCTGATTCATCGTGATTCATGCCTGATATGGATACGCCTCCATCGACTATGATGGTAGTGCCGGTTATGTAACTGGACGCGTCAGAGGCCAAAAACAACGCTACCGAAGCCATTTCTTCTGGTTCGGCAAATCGTCCCAGGGGAATAAGACCGCAAAATCTATTCTTGGTTTCTTCATCTTTCAAAGCGGCCGCTGCCATTCTTGTCTTGACCATCCCTGGAGCAATACAATTTACCCGTATATTGTGATTTGCCAGTTCGCCCGCCAGAGAACGACTAAACTGAATTATTGCCGCTTTGGATGCGCAGTAGGCTCCCGAATATTTATCTGCTAGGATCCCCGCCATAGAAGCAAAATTGATAATTATACCCCGATTGTTTTTGATCATGGTTTTGCCCGCAGCCTGTGCACACAGAAAATATCCCTTAACGTTTACGTCAAATGTTTTATCCCAGCCTTCCTCACGCATAAGCATTAGGGGAACGTAATATTCAATGGCGGCGTTATTGACCAGAATATCGATAGTGCCAAAAGTCTGCAGGACTTTGGCCGCCATCGAATCAACCTCCTCCTTTTTGGTTACATCGGTCTTCATACCAAGAACGCGTACGTTGTTCGGCTCCGCTGCTTTGACGGTGTTTTCAATCTCGGGCATATCGAGATCGACAACAATAATGTTGGCCCCTGCAGCAGCAAAAGAGACGGCTATGGATCTGCCAATTCCTCTCCCTGCGCCCGTGATGATTGCAACTTTGTCTTTCAATGACATGTTCGACGAGTTCATTCAATTTTCTCCAACCTGATATTTACTCAAGTGATTCCTTGTGTATTCGGTATTGCTCGGGCAAAGTCATGCCCTGAATATCGGGGTTGAACCCGGCAAGGGAAGCTCCTCCATCCACGCAGATCGACGCTCCTGTGACATAACTGGCGGCATCAGAGGCTAAAAACAGGGCCACCGCCGCAATTTCTTCGGGTTCGGAGATCCGATGCATCGGTATGCCTTGCTCAAATATCTTGGCTATTTGCGGGTTGCTCCATACGCCCTCAGTCATCTTCGTCCTTACCATCCCTACTTCAATGGAGTTGACTCGGACATTATAGTGACCAAGCTCCCCGGCCATGACCTTGGTCAGGTGAATTAGGCCCGCCTTGGCCACTGCATATGCGCTTTCATACGGTACAGCCATTGTCCCGGCAACCGAACCAATATTTATGATGCTTCCTCTTCTATTCTTGATCATGACTTTGCTTGCTTCCCGTGAGCTAATGAAACAACTCCGTAGATCCGTATTAATCATCTTGTCCCACCCTTCATCCCTTAGCATTGATGGCAGCATCAGTAGAAGTTGGGCAGCATTGTTAACCAGGATATCTATGGAATGGAATTCCTTCACTGTCTTTTCAATGAGGCTCTCTATATCTTGTTGCCTGGAAATATCGGTCTTCACGACAAGGGCATGTCTACCTTTGAGGCGAATTTCCTCTGCGGTTTTTTCCAGGTCGGGTATTGTTCGGCTGGCAACTACGACATCCGCCCCGGCATCAGCAAATGCGAGCGCAATTGCCTTGCCAATACCTCTGCTTGCTCCGGTAACTATTGCCGTTTTTCCTTCCAGTGAAAATTGAATCTTCGCCATGAACTAATCCCCTTATCCGGTCATTTTCCTACCAATATAAATGCCATGCTTGTACCAATTCATTGCGCCAATTTCGGCTGCGTCATCGGAAGCCTGGTTATGAGGCCTCCATCAATTACTAGCGTCTCGCCCGTTACGTAAAGGGAGGCGTCGGATGCAAGATAAATGACACCACCGATTATGTCCTCCGGTCTTCCGCCGCGTGCCAATGGAATCCCGTTTGCCACGCTGCCAGGTTTATCATATAGCCATTCTGTCCCTGGAGTAATTATCAGGCCAGGAGCGATTCCGTTGACTCTGATACCATGTGGTGCCAGGTCCGTCGCCATGGTTTTGGTCAGGTTAATAACGCCAGCCTTGGCTGCCGCATAAGCTGCGTTAAGGGGCTGTGCAACTATACCTACGATCGAAGCAATATTGACTATAGAGCCACTTTTCTGCAAAATCATTGCTTTTCCGGCTGCCTGACTACACAGGAAAACGCTTTTCAGGTTTTCACTGATTATCACATCCCATTGCCTCTCGCTCATTTCCATTGTCTGCACGGCAAACATGCCACCAGCGTTATTAACCAGAATGTCAATTCTTCCATACTTACCAAGGGTCTCATTAATCAGATTGTCCACTTTTTCTTTGTACCTTACGTCCGCAGTTATAGCTAGAGACTCGCCACCACTTTCATTTATCGCGGCGGCAGTGGCTGCTACCTGCTCTGTTGTTCGCGCCGCTACTACCACGATCGCCCCAGCCCCGGCCATGCCCAGTGCAATTGCCTTGCCGATGCCCCGTCCAGCGCCAGTGACAATCGCAACTCTACCTTTCAAGCTGAACATGTCCAAAATCATTTCATTTCCCCTTGGCAGGTGCCCAATTTCTTACAAAAAACACAAATGTGTTGCTCAAATCTCAAGAGCGACTTTAGCTCCTTCGGCGACAGCCTCAATAATATTTCGCGGCTTCACGCAGTCACCAACGGAATATACTGCTATTTTGCTTGGCAGTTTGTTTTCCAAATCTTTGTTGGGCCTTGAACCAACGGCCATTACTATCGTGTCAGCTTCAAGCACTTCGGTAGTTCCCTGCCTGCTAACCACCAGGGAATTATCCTTAATCTCAATCGCAGTAGTCTCGGTCAATAAGTTCACGTGACCGTCTTTTAAACGACTCATCACCACATCCTTGAACGACAGACCCAAGTCATAGCCTATTTTTCTTTGCATTTCTATGATTGTAACAGCCACCGATTTTGTGCTCAGGTAATCGGCTACTTCTACGCCCACCCTGCCACCGCCAATAACTATGGCCTTTTGTCCGGTCGTGGCCTTTCCTGTCAGCACATCATTCGCCATGACTACGTTTTGGCCGGAAGCCCCGGGGATGGGCAGTACTACCGGGGAAGCGCCCGTAGCTAGGATTACGACATCGGGTGCTTGCTTTTTAACGAAGTCAGGCGTAACTTCCTTATTGAGTATAATTGGCACTTTCAATCGGTCCAGTTCATCATCGTAGAATGCTGACATTCGACTTATGTCCCCTTTAAAGGGGGGCTTATCAGCAACATTTAGCTGACCTCCCAAATCTCCGCTTTTTTCGTAGACAGTTACTTGGTGTCCGCGCATGGCCGTGACACGCGCTGCTTCCATACCCCCAGGGCCAGCACCGACGATCATTATCTTCTTTGGTCTATTCACCCGTTTATCGGCAAATTCCCGTTCCCTGCCGAGCGCAGCATTAACGGTGCATACAAGTCCTCTCGTGATGAGAGAGTGTACGCATTCGTTATCCGCGATGCATTTTCTGATCTCGGAGATTCTGCCGGCTGCGGACTTATTAGGAAATTCTGGGTCAGCAAGTAGGGTTCTTCCCATAGCGAGGAAATCAGCTTTGCGTTCATGCAGTATTTGTTCCGCCAAAGACGGAGCGTTGATCCTTCCCGCGGCTATAACCGGGATTTTAACTGCGCTTTTGATTCCCGCCGCTAAATGAACAATGCAACCGGGAGGGAGGAACATCGGTTGCGTGGACCATATTAACTGCGGACTATCATATGTACCTGCTGAAACGGAGATGGCCTCTGCGCCGGCGTCTTCCAAAAGTTGGGCAACTACTTTGCTCTCTTCAAGCGTAACGCCGCCATCGGGAACATAGTCATCACCATTGATGCGGACCCAAATTGGATAACCCTTGAGTTCTTGCTTAATACGGCTTACGATATCAGAAGCAAATCTGGTTCTATTTTCGATATTGCCTCCGTACCTGTCTACTCTGGTGTTTGAATATCGTGAGATAAACTGCCGCAGTAGATAGTTGTGGGCACAATGGACCTCGACCCCGTCAAATCCGGCTGTCTTCGCCCTTTTCGCCGCACTTACAAAGGCGTTAACGAGGTCTTGAATCTCTGTGATTGTAAGCTCGCGGGGGATTTCACCCCTACGTATCTGCGGTATTGCTGAGCTGGATACTGGCTGCGCGCCAATGACGTCGGAACGGCTGGCGCGGCCACCATGGCCGATTTGCATCGCAATCTTCGATCCGTGACGGTGGATAGCTTCGGATAACTTGCGCAATCCTGGTATAAATTTGTCGTCATAGACTGCCAGTTGGTTATGCTCCAATTGCCCCAATGGGTCTACGCATGCAATTTCCGTAATTAGTAATCCTGCTCCTCCTGCGGCCCGTGCCACTAGATAATCGATAAGCCGCTCCGAAACGTACGGACCATTCGTATAGCACGTTAGCATAGGAGCCAAGACTATTCTGTTGGCGATTTCAAGATTGCCGATGCAACCGCTTTCAAATAGCTTTGCGAACATTTATCCACCCCTGTCGTGAAGCATGATTAGTAACCTTATGGCCATATCTAGACAAGTTACTTCATACGCGGCAATCCAAGACCATACCATGCAATGATATTTCGCTGTATTTCATTAGTGCCCATTGATATGATCGGGACAAAATATTCCTGGTACATCTTTTCCCAAAGGCCGTTATGGGGAGCCCACTTAGAATATTTTACCTGCCCATATGGTCCCAGAATATCAGTTGCCAGATGTGTGAGGCGTTCACCTATTTCGCTGGAAAATACTTTAACTGCCGCCGCGTCTATTAATGACATTTCATTTCTGTTTTGCAGGTCTGCAACGCGATAGGCAAGCATGCGTGCAGCCTCAAGTTCGCAAGCCAGCGTTGCCAATCTGTTGCGAATAAGAGGGTCTTTTGACATTGGCTTCCCGTTTCGCTTCGTTTCACTGCATAATATACTCAATTCCTCGATCCAGCGTACCATCTCCATCAGCATGTCCATGCCGGATCTCTCAAAAGCCGCCAGGACATTTACTACATCCCAGCCTTCATGCTCTTTCCCGACAATGTTTTTTGCCGGGACCCGGGCATCCTCAAAAAAGATTTCATTCAAGGCACTTTCCCCGTCCATATAAAGAAGTGGCCTTACCGTGATACCGGGAGCCCGCAATTTGAATAACAAAAATGACATATTGTGGTGTTTCTTGGCCTTGGGGTCTGTTACAAAAATCCCAAAGCCCCAGTCTGCCCTATTGGCCCCGGAGGACCATGTTTTTTGTCCGTTGAGGATGTACTCATCTCCCTTTCTTATGGCCGTGCTTCTTATCATAGCCAGGTCTGAACCGGCATCCGGTTCGCTCCACAGTTCTGCCCACATCACATCGGCCCTTGCGATCGGCGGAAGGAATTCTTTTTTAATTTCTTCAGTGGCGGCAACGATTAAAGTTGGAGCCAGCATCTGGACCCCAACCAAATCGACTCCGGGGATTCCATGGTAGCCTCTTGCCTCGGCGAAAATCACCCTGTCCATCATAGTCCCCATGCCGCCATATTCCGCAGGCCAACCCAAGCTAAGCCAGCCTCTTTTCGCAAATTCCTTGGCGCAATGCAGGTGGAATTCCCAGTTCTCATCCCTCTTAAACATGGCTTCCAGACCCAAGTAAGTTGGGGGCTTGCTCTTTTCCAGGTCACGGCATACACTGTAGAATTCGTTGCGAAGCTGCTCTTGCTCTTGAGTTAGTCGAAAGTCCATGAGTTACTCCTGCTCTCTATCGTATGTCTTCTTCAGGGTGTGTGGCGCAATCAAAGCGCCATACACGTATGAAGAACGGAATCTGTCTCAGTTGAAAGTGCGTTCATTCTATTTCGGCATACTTCTTTACCAGCTTAGTAATTGGACCATAATCATATGTGCGATAAAGCTCCAATACACTTGGCAGAATTGAACCTTCCGCGTGAAGTTCTCCCACGTCTTCAAGGCCACCATACAAGCCAATGCTTTCCCTCAGCAGGGTGAATAATTTGAATCTGTCGATGCCTGATACATCATGTCCTGCGAGATATTTGTCTATGTCCTTTCGCAGCTTATCATTAGCGTAGTCCTCTCCACTGGGAGTGGTAATCGCAAGGCCACCTGCAGTATCAATGACTGCTTGCTTTGCCTTGAAATGTCCCGTGTTGGAATACAGCTTGCCTACATTGGTAACCAACGAATTAGGTATTGCAATACCGGTTTTCGGCTCAATGCTAGATTCGTACGCCGCCATTTTGGCGCACACTCTCTGTATCTCAGCATACATGATAAGGTCGCTGATATTCCTTGTAATATGTGGAACACCGTCAATGCCATTGTACTGCGCCAATAGCTTGGTTAGCCCCACAAGTATGGTCGCCAGCGCACCGCGGTAGGAGACCGCCGTAAATCGATGCCACAGTGCGAAATTCAGCGCTAGACGAGAACCCTGTGCAAAATCCTTGTATATGAACACACGCTCCCACGGAATAAAAACATTATCGAATATGATCAATGCTTCTGAAAAATGTCCACTCGTCCTTCGCCTTGCCAGCTCCATATCGCTCTGACTGGATTCAACCTCCAGTGCGGGACGGACAAGCATCCTGATCCCCTTTGTGCCCGGAGATATGGCGAAGCCTACAGCGAAGTGCTCCTCTCCTTTTCTGGGAGCCCTGGATGGTATGACCAGCAGTTCATTTGCTGCGTACGCCCAGGAAGCATGAGTCTTGGCCCCGCGCACGACGATACCATCTTTTTTCTCTTCTACAACGTGCACATGCATATCCGGATCCTTTTGCTCTGAGGGCCTGAGGCTTCGGTCGCCTTTAACATCCATTTGGCAACCCGCTAAGACGGGATTTTCCTTTACAAGGTAGCTGGCAAATGCATCCATTCTCCTGGCATATTCCTCGCCCTGATACTTAGACGCTATCAACATGGAAAAGAACATGTCCGAACCAATATGTGCGATGTTTATGAGGCTGTCCATAGTAAAATCCCAGGCCATCTGAAAACGATCAAGTAAATCCTGGGTGTTCTTGGGTACCTTGTAGAATTTGCTGATTTTAAGCCCGGATTCAGGATGCTTAAAGAAATATTTCTCGTTCTGTTCGGGGGTTAGCTTGTAGCCGTGATGGATTCGGCCAAGAAAAACGGGCGTATGTTTCAATATGGGGTGGACAGTCAGGTCATCCACTTTCTGGCCCCGGTAATAGATTTCCCTACCATCTTTCAAACTCTTTAGATATTCATCATACGTTTTCATTGTTACTCTCCTTATCCGTTTATTTTTTTATCGGTGGCATTGGTAATGGCTGCCAGTCTTTCTCAGCGCATTGTCTAAACATGTCAAAGTCCGCCTGGCTAGTTTGATCTTGTGGTCTCTGATAAAGTCCTATCCTGCTGACCGGAGGCATTCCAGTAGCTCTGCGCAGATCGATCATCAACTCGGCCATTTTGATCGATACTGACACGCAATTGAGCACTGGTACGCTATGATATTTGCTTTTCACGGGCACGCCGATATCGTCTATCTTAGAAATGCCGGCATTGTCGGCAAGCAGGCTCAGCCCGGTGCTGTCCATGATTATTACCTCGGCACCCCTCTTTATCAGCTTCTGGGCAGCGGGTATTATGTATTTCTCTCCAAATGCTTTCGGATCTGTATATCCGTGCAAAGCTAGCTCTTTTTCCGCGTCAGGTCCCGGATCAAGCAATGGTTCGATAGGGTTCGTGCAGGCGTTGGCCTCCAATCCATAAAGCCGTATTAGTAATTCGGCCCTCGCCATGAAGGGACGAGTTGGCCAGGAAATGACACCGAACTTAAAGCCCATCATGCAAGCCAGGTGCAGAGTAGACTCATATTCTCCTATGACCGGTATGTCGACCAATTGCCTGACGAAACGAAGGCCGGGATCATCCGTGCAAACAATAATCAGCGCATCTGCACCCTCCTTTTCAGCCTCAATGGCGCTCTTACAATATGATGGCAACTGCAGGCAATTCATAAAATAATCTATTGTCGTATGGGGCGCCTTCCACATCCCCGGCGGACAAGATTTATGTACTAGTTCAACATCGGGAGATTTGATCCTGTTCACCGTATTTTCGTCGAGTTGAGCAAATGGGCCAGCAAATTTCTTGTAGTCCTCAAAATTCGGTCCGGCTTCCAAGAGAAAAATACGCTTCTTCATTATTGATCCTCACTAATCTTTTATTTTTTTCGCTGCCGCAACAACATCAAATCTGCACTGCAGCCATGCGCCCTTCTTCAATGGCATCCGCGGCATTCCTGGGTTCCTTGCAATCCCCAACAATGAATATCATCCCGACCTTTTGTTCCAATTGAGCGGCCAGGCCATTCAAAGGTTTAAGGCCGGCAGCCAGAACGACAGTATCTGCTGGTATGAGCAGTTCCTCCGCATTTCGTATTATCTTCACACCCTCCTTGCCAATGCTCTTATATTCAACCTTAGTTAGAAGTCTTACGCCTACACTCCTTAATTCCTCCATCAGTAGCCGACGCATGCTCCATCCGGATTCAGCAGCCATCACCGGACCCCTGCGGAGTACCGTCACAGATTTGCCATTCTTGGCCAGGAATAACGCAGTTTCACATCCTGTGAGTGAACCCCCAATCACAACGACCTGCTTTCCCGTGCCTGTTTGACCGCCAAGCACATCGTGCGCGGTGACAACGTTAGTATCATGGACGCCAGGCATGTCCGGATAGAAAGGAACAGCGCCAGTGGCAATGATAACCGCATTGGGTTTCTCTCTCTTGATTAAACGTACATCGGCATCTATACCTAATTTCAGTTTCACACCCAGGCGTTTGATCTCACTGTTGTAATAGTTAATTAGATTTTCGAAGGTTTCTTTTTTACCTGGCACGGCCATAGCTAATAGCAACTGGCCCCCCAATTGCCCTGCTTTTTCGAACAGGGTAACCTTATGACCTCGCGTTGCTAAACTGGTCGCAGCTTCCATCCCAGCCGGTCCCCCTCCCACGACCACGACATTTTTAACTTTCTCGGCGCGCGTAAGGACCGCCTTTTGTCGCTGCCTGATTTCCGGATTTACCGTACATCTAACAGGCAGTACCTGAAAGATAGTATCAAAACACGCATTGCACGCAATGCAAGGCCTTATCTGCTCACTAACTCCGGCCAGACCTTTTCTTGGATAATCGGGGTCAGTTATGAGCGGGCGACCAAGGGCAATAAGATCAGCCTGCCCATTCTGCAATATTTGCTCGGCCAGGGCAGGGGACGATATTCTTCCTACCGCTATTACAGGAGTACGTGCCACACGTTTAATTTCGGCCGCTAGTGGTATCAGGCATCCCTGTGGCTGCATCATCGGCTGTATAAGCCATTGTATGGTTGAATACCTGCCAGCAGATATGTCAATGGCGTCAATGCCGGCGTTTTCCAGAAGAGGCACAATTGCTTTGGCCTCATCCAGATGAAGTCCATCGGTAAATTGCTCAGCACTTATACGGAAAAAAACAGGATAATTGGCCAGAGTTTTCTTTATGCCACTAACAATATCGATGGCGAACTTGGCTCGCCTTAACGTGTCACCGCCGTATTCATCGTTTCTTACGTTATCGAAAGGCGATAGAAATGTGGAAATAAGGTAGCCGTGGGCCCCATGGATTTCCACGCCATCAAAGCCTGCCCTTTTAGCCCTGACAGCGGCCTGGATAAAAAGATCCGTTAGTTGGCGTATCTCTTCCACAGTCATCTCATGCGGCACATCTTTAAAAACTGGGTCCGGAATTGCAGATGGGGCAATCGTTTTCTTTCCGCCGATGCTCGGCATTTGTTTACCCGGGTGACCTAATTGTAGAACTGCCGCGCAGTCCTTCGCTTTTATCTTTTCTACGAGCCCAGTCATCCCGTCAATAAATTTATCGTCATCCAGCCTCAGAGAACCTTTTGCATCCAAAAAAGGGTCAACGCTGGTCCCCTCTACGATAATGAGCGAACAACCGCCCTCAGCGCGCCTCGCATAGTATTCGATAGCCTGCTCAGACACGGCACCGTCCTTGTCGGCCATCCCCATCAACATTGGTGCCATGATGATCCTGTTTTTGAGCTTTAGGTTGCAAAGTTCGAAAGGTTGAAACAGCTTCATGATAGTTGTATCCTTATCTCGCAGTCCTGCAACTTCTAGCACCCAATAGAATGATCAGTACCAAGACGAATAAAATCATAGACGCCGGTTGTTGCATTTAGAAGACCGATTTTGTTTAGTGCTTTCTTCCATTTTGAGAAAAGCTGTAACAAAGGTTTAGCCCGAAAGTATTAATCCTACCGGGGACATGCAGTTTTCCCCTCATCCGGAAATCTACACTCGCAATACGATGAGATCTGTTAATAATGGCAGAACTTGACTTTCCATAGGCAAAGCCTACAATAGTATACAGGTAGGTGGAGATGTGAGTATGCGGATTTATTCAATCCGCCGTTCTAAAATAACGGATTAGAGTGACTTGGGCTAATGCATAACGGTCAGGGAGGTTGGAAATGATTTTTTCGGAAACGAAAAACGACGAACTCAAGGTCGATCTGACACCTGGTGAAGGCTCCGCGGCTCCTATCACTGTCCTAATAGGCAGCACCAACTCTTATACTTCCTACACTTTAAAGGAATTGCTGAAACACTACTCGGATATAAGGGTGCTGGGTGAGGTTAGAGATTGCATCAAGTTTATTAATCTTAACCGCGAATTGCAGCCTCAAATAAATATTCTGGATATTGGTAATAACATTTTCTACGGCTGGTTGGATATAGTAAGGCAAATAAGAGATGTCAACCCTGCAACAAAAATAATATTGTTGTCGGACTTGGAAGAAAACATATCCAATTTCATAGAGGGCATAAAAGTCGGTGTTGCCGGCTATCTGGTCAGTACGGCCCCCGTGGAACAGATAGTGCCCGCTATACGTGCAGTGAATGCAGGGATCGCGGTAGTAGATCCCAATCTTGCGTTCTTCGTTGCCAAGCGTTTCATACATAATTCCACCAGGAACAGGCAAAGCATAGGTAAGGACGGGCTGACACCCAAGGAAATAGAGATAATTGGCCTTGCTTCCAAGGGATTTACGAATCGCGACATAGCCGCTACTATGAAGATCAGCGAAAATACCGTAAAAGCTCATTTGGCGGGCGTTTTTGGTAAGCTTGGTGTCTCCAATAGAACTCAGGCAATCATGATTTACATGGCAAACGGCCATGCCTCACCCCCCGCACAGTAGCTCATATCGGGCAACGATTCAGCATCCACAGGCCGGCGCAGAAATGTTAGCGGGTTAATGCTTTTTTGCTAATACTTTCGGCGTCAGTTCTGCTTACAAGTCTAAAGGACTACACATATTTGGTCTAGTAAAATTTAGAGCCTTATTTTATCCTATTCAAACAATCGATAAATTCATGGGAGGTAGTAATATGAAACGATCGGTTTTTATTGCGCTCAGCCTTTTCTTGATTACCACGAGTGTCGCCTTTGGTTGTACTCAGCAGCAAATACCTGCATCACCCGCCCCTCAGGCTGCGCCAAAGGAATTGAAGTTTGGCATACTGGGACCGATGAAGTTTGCTCTTGGCCAGCAAACCTGGAATGCAGCCGTTATCAACGCAGATATTATCAATGAGGGCGGTGGCATAAAAGTCGGCAAGGACACGTACATGGTCAAAGTCATTCAATATGACACAAACGAATTTATTAGCCTTGACGATGCCGTTAGTGCGGCGGAAAGAGCCGTTACCGTTGACAAATGTAACTTTGTGGTAGGCGGGATCAGGACAGAGGCGGTATTGGCTATGCAGGAAGTCATGATGGATCATAAGGTAATATACTTTGATACCGGGTCAGGTGTGCCGGCACCTGCAGAAAAGGTGAAAACCAATTACGCGCGTTATAAGTACTATTTTAAGCCGAGTTTCTCAGCAGACATATCGATCGCCGGATATTCTTTTGCCGATGCTGATGCTGTTGGCAGAAAAATAAAGCAGGACCTTGGAATCGATAAGGTAAAAGTGGCAGTATCCTTTGATAAGGTAGCTTTTGGGGACCTCTGGCAAGGACTGGCCGAGAAAATATTTCCAGCGATGGGGATGGAAGTTGTCGGGGTATGGAGACCAAGTGCAAACGCTAATGACCTGTTCTCTGAGGCGAGTGCCATGGCAGCCAAGGAACCGCATATAATATTCACAAATATGAGCGCTCAGGGCGGCGCGGCACTGGCCAATGCATGCGCCAAGATTAAGATTCCTGCGATCATAGCAGGATCGATAACAGAGACTCAGCGGCTGGCATTCTGGAAGGAATCCGGCGGAGCAGTCAACTATGTGACCGGGTATGATACGATCGGGCGTGTCAAAATGTCCAGCAAGACAATTCCATTCTGGGACAAATATGTAGCTAAATTCAACGAAAAGCCCGGCTATTCCTCTCCGTTTGCGGAGGGCGCTATATCTGCAATAAAGGCAGCCTTGGAGAAAGCAGGTACGCTTGATAACGATGCATTGGTGACCGCGTTAGAACAAACCGATGTTGAAGTAACAGACGGAAGATTGACGTTCTACGGGCAGGGCGATAAGCTGCCCCCTCATCACGGCACTGTTGGCCCGGGATTCAGAACCATGGTTAGCTACCAGTGGCTTGACGGGAAAATGCCGGTGTATTTTCCTGATGGCAAACCTGTAAGCGACGTTCTCATTAAAATGGGTTTCACTCCCGGTTTCGAAAAGGTTAGGTATGACGGAACCACTGACCTTACATTGCCTCCATGGATGATAGACTACTGGAAGAAGAAATAGATTTTAACCCGGTAAAACTGTCGGTAAACTAAAACAGATTATCAATCTGAACTGGGCGTTCAAATTTGAACGCCCAGTTCAGATTGCCTCCAGGAATCTTATTGAAGTTGTAAACAGAAAACGTAATCATCGTGGTTTTTCTGCAACCTTACTGAATTGAACGTTTCTGTTGATACAAATCAAAAATTCGAGCTTTAGTAAAACGGAGAACCGATGGTGCTAACATTATTCTTGGTTAACTGGCTCGCGACAGCAGGTTACTACGCTCTTCTGGCTACAGGGTTTTCGCTGCTTTTTGGCGTTGCCCGCGTGGCGAATTTTGCTCATACGGCGCTTTATATGCTTACCGGTTTTCTCGTATACACCTTCTCTTCAATTCTCGGCTATGGGCTTATATTAAGCGCCACATTGGCAATCTGTTCAGTCGTGATCGTAGCAGTGGGTTATTATATGTTGGTCATCAACCGTGTTAAGGAGCAACCACTCGCAGTCATGATGGTTACATTCGCTTTAGCATTGCTTATTCAAGAAACACTTCTTACTATTTTCATGGCGTCGCTTCGTGGTATCGAACCCTTTGTTGTAGGATACCTTGAGATAGGTGGGGTCAGGGTTTCATATCAACACGTCTTTACCATTGCTGCCTCTGCCGTCATCCTGTTTGGGCTAATAGTACTTCTGGCAAAGACAAAACTTGGAAAGGCTATCCGGGCAGTCTCTCAGGATACCGAAATAGCAAACGTAATGGGTATCAATGTCGGACGGATACTCTTAATAACCACAGGGATTTCCGCTGCACTCGCAGGTATAGCCGCCGCAATTATACTTCCATTGTTTTCAATTGAGCCGTATATGTGGCTAAGCCCGCTAATTGTAATCATTGCAGCAGTAGTACTTGGTGGACTAGGGAGTATTAAGGGGAGTATTTTCGGGGCACTCATCCTGGCCTTTGCGGAAGTCCTGGTCATTACATTTGTCCCTCAGGGTGGATTCTTGAGAGGAGTAGCTTCGATGTTAGCCCTGGTAGCGGTGCTTATTTTCAGGCCTGAGGGTTTGTTTGGAGTTGCTTTTGAGGAGGAGAGGCTATAATGCATAAGTTCCTTCTCAACAATTTCTACTTTTTCAAACTCAATATATTGGAAATCCCATGGAGAATGGTACTCTTTGTCTGCATTATTTTCCTTGCTTTGATTCCCCTGGTCGCGAGTGATTACGTAATGCGGATACTCACGTTTGCCTGTCTATTTGCCATATTTGCCGCAAGCTGGGATATTCTGGGCGGATACATGGGTCAGCTAAATATGGGGCATGCCGCATTCTTTGGAGTCGGCGCATATGTGTCAGCTTTATGCAACGTAAATCTGGGTTTATCGCCATATATCTCTGTTCTAATAGGAGCGCTATTCTCGGTATTTACAGGGTTGATCGTTTGCCTTCCTGCCCTTAGGCTGCGTGGGTTTTATCTGGCATTGGTTACCCTCGCGTTTCCGGTAGTATTAAACGGTGTAGTCATGCTATTTCCCGATTTAACCGGCGGGGAAATGGGGATTTCCGGCCTGAGCCGCCTGGTTGCCACTCCGATAGGCAATTACTACGTCATGTTTATTACTATGCTTATATCAGTCTTCACAATGTGGAAATTTACTGATACACAGAGCAGGTTCATAAGAACCGGGGTTATCATGCGTGCAATCAGGGAAGATGAAATCGCCGCACGCACCTCTGGAATAAATACGATCCTGTACAAGGTGTTTGCTTTTGCCATGAGCGCCTTCTTTGCTGGATTGTCAGGTGCCATGTATGCGCACCTGATCAGGGTGGCGGGGCCTTCAACCCTCACTTTGACTTTATCCTTTAATCCCATACTGTGGTCGATTTTTGGGAGTATTTCTACCATCTACGGGCCAGTAGTGGGAGTGTTCATTCTTCATCCCATGGTTGAGCTGCTTCGCCTCAACGTAATTGGGGAGGAGATAAGAATAATTTTGCAGGCTCTTGTTCTGATACTCGTTCTCCTTTTCATGCCCATGGGGCTGACAACGTGGATCAGGGACCATATCGAAGTCACCTGCCTGAGATGCAAAGTGATAAATATATTTACCAGAAAGAAGTGCAGAATATGCGGGGCAAGTCTGCATTTGGAGAAGGGAAAAAGGCCAGCACATTGAAAATTCTCCCGGAGTTCACAATTCAACAAAAAGAGGAAATATAACATGAGTATAGCGTACGATCAACGCCCCTGGCTTAAATGGTATCGAGAGGGTGTTAAAGCGGACGTTACGATTCACAATCAGTCGTTATGTCAGGCTTTCGATGAAGCCACAGACAAATGGAAGGATAAAACGGCCATTATATTTTATGGCAGGAAAATAAGTTTTAAGGAGATAAGAGAAAAAGCTGACAGGGTCGCTGCAGCTTTGCACGATCTCGGGGTCAGGAAAGGAGATGTGGTAGCATTCCTGCTCTTGAACTCCCCGGAGTTTATCATTGCATATTATGGCACTCTTAAGACCGGGGCAATAATTTCACCCATAAGTCCTGTCTATGTTTCCTCCGAAATTAAGCACCAGCTAGAAGATAGCGGCGCCAAGGCAATTGTGTGCCAGGACATCTTGTTGGAGAAAGTAGAAAAGACCGGAGTTAAGTTGAAGACCGTCATTTTGACAAATATCGGCGAGTCGCTTCCAGCATCTACGAGGATCCTTGGCCAAAGCGTATTGAAAATCGTGTATCAAAAAATGGCTGTACCGTCCCGTTCGATAGCAATGAAGGAAGGGTTCTATCAGTTGCAGGACCTGTTAAAGAAATACTCCCCGAATCCACCGGCAGTAGATATAAATGCAACTGAGGACATCGCTGTGCTCCCTTATACTGGCGGAACGACAGGCTTGCCGAAGGGCGTGATGCTTACACACTCCAACCTGACATCAAATGTAGAGATGATAGAAGGCTTTTACCCACTGGAGCAGAGCAAAGAGGTAATGCTGAGTTTCATGCCTTTTTTCCATATTGGCGGCATGATCTGGGAAGTTGTCACCGCTATTTTCCGGGGGTGGACGCAAATAATCCTGACCACTCCTGCTCTCGACGACATAATAAGTAATATCAGAAATTACAACGTGACATTCTTTGGTGGGGCGCCGACTATATTCGAAATGCTAAAAAACTATGACAAGACTAAATCTATCGATTGGCGCTCAATGAAGGTTGTAGCTTCCGGCGCTGATGCCCTCCATGAGGCTACCGCAAAGGATTGGGAATTGCAAACCGGAACCAAACTGCATGATTTCTATGGGTCCACTGAGCAAGGAGGTTCCAGTATGTGGAGTCCCTATGGGAAACCGCGTTATGGTTCCATCGGTGTTCCACTTCCAAATGTTCAGGCAGCGGTGGTTGAGCCAGGGAAAGATGAGTTAGTGGAAGTCGGTGAAATTGGAGAGATCGTTGTCAGAGGGCCACATATATGCAAGGGTTATTGGAAACGACCCGATGCCGTGAAAGAAACCGAGGCCATAGTAAATGGAATAACATGGTTCCGCACCGGTGACCTGGGCAAAATGGACGAGGATGGTTATTTCTATATCTATGATAGAGTGAGGGACCTTATCAAATACAAGGGATACAGGGTGCACAGCCGTGAGGTTGAAGAGGTAATCAAAATGAACCCTTCGGTAAAGGAAGTAGGTGTTATCGGTTTGCCTGACCAGCAAGTTGGGGAAAATATCAAAGCCTTCGTGGTTTTAGAAACCGATGCTCGGGGCAAGGTAACTGAAACCGCTATTGTTGAGTACTGTCAGGATAAGTTGGCGCATTATAAAATCCCCAGGATCATTGAATTTGTTAGTGAACTTCCCAAGACAGATGTAGGTAAGGTATCCAGAAGAGAGCTAAGGGAAATGGAGGAATAAGATGGAGTCTCCATTTCTGAAGGTAGAGCATCTCGAAAAAGATTTCGGTGAATTAAGAGCGGTCGACGATGCGAGCTTCGGAATCAATAGAGATGAGGTCGTAGGGTTGATCGGTCCCAATGGCGCAGGCAAGACAACAATTACGCGGCTGCTAATGGGAATCATGAAACCTAGCTCCGGCAATGTATGGTTCAAAGGTACCAACATAACCGGATGGCCAACCCATAAAATCGTGACCATGGGAATGACGACAACATTTCAGGTTGTCAAACCGTTTCGAAATTTGCCTGTTCTTGCCAATGTCCTGGTATCCGCCTTGAGCCCACGATCCAAGGGAGCAGGGGACTGGGTCAAAACTGCCGAAGTCAGGGCAAGGGATGCGCTTGAGTTCTGTGGCATTAGCGACCTGGCAGCAGAACCTGCGTCAGTTTTGTCTCATGGCGATCTCAAACGCCTTGAGATGGCCAGGGCAATAGCGACGGAGCCGGAGTTGCTTATCCTGGATGAACCACTTGGCGGTCTGAATCCGGCTGAGACCAGCCTAATAGTCAAGTCAATCAAGCGGCTTCACAAAGGAGGCAGGTTTGGCAGATTGCACAGCGAAGGACCAGCTATGCTCATTATTGAACATAAACTTGCTGAATTAATGAAGATTGCAGATCGTGTCATTGTTTTGGACCTTGGACAAATAATCGCCGTAGATAAGCCGGACGAGGTTGTGAAGAACAAACGTGTAATCGAGGCTTATATCGGGGTGGAGGTTAGCGATCTTGTATCTTGAAGTTAAAGATCTAAGCGTCTTTTTTGATACGGCTCAGGTGCTGAACAAGGTCAACATACATGTGGGCAAGGGGGAGATGGTAAGCCTGGTGGGACCCAACGGGGCGGGCAAGAGCACTTTGCTTCGTACAATAGCGGGATTGGTCAAATGGGAGAAGGAAGCGTTCAAAGGTACAAAATCGGGGCGCATTACAATCGAAGGCAGTGTGACTTTTGACGGGGAACGAATGGACAATTTGCCTCCATACGAGATAGCCAGAAGAGGTCTAATCATTTGTCCTGAAAGAGGCAGACCTTTCCGCGAAATGTCCATAATAGATAACCTTACTATTGCCGCGTATCTGGTTAACGATAATAAACAGGTCAAGCAGAGCCTGGATGTCGTTTACGAGCTTTTCCCCATTTTGAAAAAGAGGGGGAAACAAATAGCGGGGACGGTCTCCGGTGGTGAACGGACAATGCTTGCAATCGGGCGGGCATTAATGTCACAGGCAAGATGTTTGCTGGTTGATGAACCCTCGACCGGGCTGTCACCGAAATTTAGAAATGAATTATTTGACCGCCTGGCACGGATTCATGGAATGGGGCTCACTATTTTATTGGTCGAACAAGATGTTGGCTATGCGTTTAAGATCACTAACAGAAACTATGTCATCACCAAGGGACATATTATGGCTGAAGGAACGGCCAAACAGTTGCTGGCGGATGAGTTCCTAAAGAAAACCTACCTCGGGCTGTGAGAGTTCATGCAAAATTCAATAATTAGTTCTCCTCTCGATTTTATGTTTCGACCAAGAGCAATTGCAGTCGCGGGCGTTTCTGACAATGAGAGCGGCATTAATATGGGGCGTGATTTCATCAAAGCTCTTCTCAATGCTGGCTTCCCAGGTGCCCTGTATCCGTTAAACCCATCGGGTGGCGAGATCCTGGGTTTAAAAATCTGGAAGCATGTCAGAGAGATTCCGGGGCCCATTGACTACGTAATCTCCGCTGTACCCGCCAGATACGCAAGGCACTTGCTGAATGATTGTATTGAAAAAGGCGTAAAGATCGTACATTTTTTTACTGCGGGATTTGGCGAGATAGAGAACGAAGGGGGTAAACGGCTTCAGGCGGACATCTACAAAATGGCAAAAGAGCACGGTATTCGAATTATCGGGCCGAACTGCATGGGAGTATATTGTCCCGCCTCGGGTTTATCTTTTGCGCGGGACTTGCCGAATCAGCCCGGATTTCCAACGACATCAGGAGAAGTGGGCTTCATCTCACAGAGTGGCGGAAACGCTATTTACTTTGTCCGCAAGGCCGCAAACGCCGGAATCTATTGCAGCAAAGTGGTCAGCTACGGCAATGCAATCGATGTAAACGAGTCTGATCTATTAGAATACCTTGCCAAAGACGCCGACACAAAAATTATAGCTGCCTACATAGAAGGCGTACAAGATGGCAGGCGATTCATTAGACTATTGAGTGAAACCTCAGAAACCAAACCGGTCATCATCTTTAAGGCCGGAGATACCGAAGAAGGGACCCGCGCCGCAGCGTCACATACTGGAGCAATGTCCGGTGCGAAAGTACTGTGGCCGCATCTACTTAAACAAACAGGCGCGATTCAAGCCGGAAGCATAGATGAAATTGTTGACCTTACCTTGCTGTTTCTCACTATTAAACCTCCGAAAGGACGAAATGCAGTGATTTTTGGCACTGGTGGCGGAGCTACTGTAAAAGCTGCCGATGATTGTGCTCTCTCCGGGCTGGAATTACCGCCGATTCCGGCCGACTTAAGATTAAGGCTAAGGGATATATTCGGGACAGAAGCCGGCAATATCTTCACGAATCCGCTCGACTTGATGCCCATTCTGGGTACCGAAGAACTTGTAGATACTATCAAGATGGTGGTTGAGGGCATGGGCATCGACCTGTTGATACTGCAAGTGGCCTTTGACACCTGGTCTTTAATGGACAGAGCATATTCTATCCACTACTATGTAGATTGTGCCATACGATTAAAATCCTTCATTGATAAACCGATTGTAGCGGTATTACATTATGTAGGTAGCGGTGAGGCGGAAGATCTCGCAACGTGCGAGCGTGCCAGACTGTTGGAATCTGGCATTCCGGTATTTCAGTCAATTGAACGTGCCGCCAGAGCAGTAGATAGGCTTATCCGTTATAGTCAACGTTTTGGCGCGAAGCAGGTGATATTATGTGCATCCGATTTAGCGCACTTTTCTGTTAAAAATTGCCACAAGAGGGCCTATTGAATAATAAAGAAGGAGAATGCTGTTGAAAAAAAAGGTGTTTACAGATCAGGAATTGAATGAAATGGGTCGCTTGACTTTGAACCTTATTCATGAGGCTATTGATATCGGCGACTTGAAAAAGGCGAAGGGACTGAGTAAACGAATGTACCAGGAATTTATGTTCATGCATGACTTGTACAGAGACTGGCTGACAGCCTTAATGACGTACATCTATGAAAACCACGGAGAAAACGCGCTGTACGAATCCATGAAAAAGGCGGTAGCGACGTACTTAAAGGCATCGGTTGAACTCCATCAGCGATCGGATTTCCGGAAGCGCGTGGAGATGCTTATTGCAGGTGTAAGAGGTCATGGCCAACCGTTGGAGATCACGGAAGATGACGAGAAGGTCATTGTAAAAGGGACCAGATGTGCTGGAGAGTTGTTGCTTGAAAGTGGCAAGTACGGTCCCCCATGCAATTTCGCCATGCTTCAAAAACCTCATACTCTTACGTTTCAAACCACCGATTTCCCTATATATTGCTGTCATGCCCCTATACAGGAGCAGCTGGCGATAGACTGGATTGGAGAGCCAGTGTATGTGTCCAATCCGGCCGACAAAATGGCTAGGGAAGCATGTCAATGCTGCATATATAAAAATCGAAAGGATGTGCCTGCAAAGGTATATGAGCGAGTGGGGAGACGGAAGTCTGTATTATGAGCGCCTAATAAAGGAGAAAAAACGTGGATTTGCATCTAAAAGGGAAAAATGCTTTGGTCACTGGAACTGCCTTTCAGCGAGGCGTCGGTAGAGCTACCGCATTAACATTTGCTGACGAGGGAGCCAATGTTATTTGCGCTGATATTAATGGTTGATGGTGCCAAGTGCGTCGCCAATGAGGTTGAAAGCAAGGGCGTGAGGTCTCTAGCAATAGCCGTGGATCAGGGTGAATATACTCAGGTACGTGAAGCCGTGCAAGAAGTCCTCGGTGCATTTGAGACTATAGATATTTTGGTCAATAATGCGGCGCTGACGACAAACTTGTCCCTTGGGTATGAAATGGATGTAACAAAATGGCGACGAGATATCGATGTAAACTTATCTGGGCCATACTATTGGATAAGGGAAGTGTTCCCTAACATGATGAGGCAGAAATGGGGACGCATTATAAATATATCTTCGGTTACGGCATTGATGGGCAGCAGAAGTCAAGTCAGCTACGCATCTAGCAAAGGCGGATTAATTTCAATGATAAAGACGTTTGCTATGGAGGGAGGGAAATATGGGATTACGGCAAACGCGATTTGTCCTGGAGCGATTGCTACAGATCCAATGCTGACTTTACCCCCGGACATTCTGGAACGCCATAAGAAAAGAGCTGCAATTCGAAGGCTGGCTGAACCAGAAGAGATCGCCAGTTTGGCGGCCTTTTTAGCCTCTGAAAGATCCGGGTATATTACTGGTGAATTTATCGTTATTGACGGTGGGCAGCAGCTTTATATATGGTAGGCACATCGCCTCGCTGATTGTGATCATCTGCCTGTCCTTACGCAGACAGCTTAACAGGCCGGTGGGGGTGTGGCTACGACTTTGCGCGACTTTGTGTGGGGAGCTCGCATGAAAAGCAGGTTCCCTGCTCAGCTTGGTGGAGCGGGAGACGGGATTCGAACCCGCGACACCCTGCTTGGAAGGCATGACGATATAGCTAAATTAGTTAACAAAACATCGGTCTCCACACTTGCACTGTTAACCAATTTCTCAAAAGCCTACATCAGCCAGGTTAAACAAGGCAAGAAAGCCGTCTCAGTTCGGTTAATGGAGGCCCTGGCTAAACATCTGCCCGAAAGGAAAGAACCGGATTATCTTGCGTTATTCCTGCAATCAAGGAAGTCTATTGGTGTAAGTCCAAAGACACTGGAATTCTACAGTGACCGGCTGGGCACTTTTGTGACATCATTTGAATATCTTAAAGCTGGCAAAATACCTGTGCAAAGATATCTAAACTCAATACCCCCGAATGATAACGGCCTCGCTACACGCCACGCAACATATAGGGCACTCAAAACATTCTACCGGTGGTTAAATAGTGAATATGGCATTGATAATCCTGTCAAAGGACTATCAGCGCCCATACTTGGAAAGCCAATGTTACCAGCCTTGGACGAGAGCCAGGTCAAACTACTTATCAATGCGGTTGATAATATAAGGGACAAAGCAATAATTGTATTGTTTGTGGAAAGCGGCCTGAGATTATCAGAATTGGCTAACATTAAACCTGGTGATATTAACTGGGAGGGTCGGTGTATCAAGGTGCTGGGAAAAGGCCGTAAGACGGCATTAGCACCATTTGGAGTGATGTCAGAGGAATACATTCAAAGCTGGTTAAGTGAATATAACCCTGATGGGAACATATGGGGGATGACCAAGTCTGGCATAGCCATAATGTTGGCGCGTCTTGAGAAGCGCACTGGGATTACATGTAACCCACATACATTCCGGCGTACCTTTGCCGTGCTGTTAAGGAAAGCCGGTATAGATACTATGACTATCAAGGAATTGGGTCGGTGGGAAAGCCTGGAGATGGTGCAACGCTATACAAGGTCATTTGCCTTTGAAGATTCAATGAAGTTTTACAAGTCGCCGTTGGGATAAACCACGGAAAAATATAGGCCAGGAGGGTAGAGGGGTGCACGCACAATAAAAATAAATCATACAGCCATGTTTACTTCAGCATTATAAATAACGCCAGCCAGGGGGTGTCCCCCCGTGGGTACGTACAGTACATGTAGATATGCCTCAGAGAAATATTTTCATAAAATCCTGGAAACATTCTTGACGTCAAGAATGGCAGCACCTGTAACTTTCATGCCTTCCGGCGCACCTTTGCGGTGCCGTCAAGGAAAGCCGGGATAGATACTATGACTATCAAGTAATTGGGCCGATGGGAAAGCTGGGAAATGGTACAAAGATATACCAGGTCTTTCAGTTTCCAGGATAGCATGAGGCTTTATAGGTTACCAATAAATCTGGATGGAGTATAATTGGTGGCATCGTTATTTCTGAATAGGTATTGGGTTACTTAATCGTTTGGTGATTATTGGTATGAACATGAATATTGGCGAATATTGCACATGGTTAAGAGGTGAAATAGATAACTATCAAACATACCACCACCACAAAGAAACCATGGCGTGGACCGCGACAGCTTTTTACCTACCGAGTGTAATTGGATTGGCATACGCCGCGAGCTTAATCCCTAACCATTCCATTGCACCTATAATTTTCACCTTACTTCTAATTCTCTTACCTCTTCTCGTTATAGGTTTTGTGAGCATGCAATTCAAAATGAGAGCTATAGCGGCAGACTATACTAATGGGCTTCGGCGAGTTCTTTCGCGGTTATGCAGCGGCAATCCACCATTATCGTCATCTGAAGTAGAAGTGGTACCGGACGACGGATTCCCCTATTTTGTGCGCTGTGAGATTCAACCACTGCTGGATAATACTAAGAAGCTAAGATCCTGGGCAGGATATTTTAATGCCATTAAGCTATTTGTCCAGTTTAAGTGGGGCGATATAGATAACAGAATACGGACTGAACTTACAAGCTATGCATCTATCATCATAGTGAGTCTTATAGCTATTGCTATAGTGTGGAAACCTTTATAGATAAACAAAAACATCGGCACAGCTATGCTCTATATTTGTTATTAGCTCTCCTCCAGCCTTCCTCAAAGAAGTCTGAGAACCATATATTGTTTGTCACGGCCAAGAAGTATATAATCAGCCATACTTATAAAACCTTGCGGTACCGGTCTTTTTCTGTGGTGTGGTAATTCACTGGACTACCAAAGGCAAGTTAATAGAAGTTTATAAATGAGGATGGGCTGCTATGGTAACCGGAGAACTTCGCAACCAGGTTGATCAGGTCTGGGACGCCTTCTGGTCAGGCGGTATCTCTAATCCGCTGGAAATTATAGAGCAAATCACCTACCTGCTCTTTCTCAGACGACTCGACGACCTGCAAACCCTTGAGGAAAACAAGTCTACCCGGCTCAATACTTGCGGAATCGAAACCAGTAGACACCGTCTATATGAGAGCACGTACGGATCACCTTATAGCCATACTAAATTTACTAAAACGTGTAGCTGAACAAGAATGGAATAACTATGAAAGCCTGGCAGATGTTTTGTGTGCCCAAATAATTCGTTGTGATCGTGATGAACTGTTTCCAATGTTATTACAGCATTGCCCATCTGTAAGAGATAAATACGAAAAAGCCAGGCTATTGAAGTCAAAGATACCAACTATACATATGGATGACACCGTAGATTATGATTCGGCAAGCATACAATCATTTTTTGCCAGTAAATCCGACATAAAAACAGCAGCCAGGACGTGCCTATCAAATTTTGATTTAAGTAGTACTTGTGATTATTGTCCTAAACTACCCGAGTAATAGTAGTAGTCGTCAAAGGGTATCAGATAATTTGTAACCTCCATTGCTAATATGCTTTATAACGTGTATAATAGATATAAATGGATAGTATATACAGCACAAAGGAAGCGGCGGCCAGGCTTAAACTATCACAGGCGCATCTAAGGCGCTTGCTTGAAAGCGGTCAAGTTGCCGGTAAGAAGTTGGGCCATGACTGGGTTGTATTTAGCCTGGAGTACAAGCGGAAGCGGAGACCGAAGAGGCGGAAGCCAAATGGTTAACTTATTGGGTAACTTATTGAGGCAAATAATTAGATAGGAGTTGAACGTAAAATGAAAACTAAGTTGTTAACCAAAAATGTCAAAGTAAGTAAAAAAGCAGGGCGGTTGATAAGAAAACCGTCAGTAGTGGATTACGATGGAGCGGGAGACGGGATTCGAACCCGCGACACCCTGCTTGGAAGGCAGGAACTCTTCCGCTGAGTTACTCCCGCAGAAAGCGGATTCATTTTAGCCCCTGCCTATTTTCTTTGTCAAAGGTTGCCAGACTATAATATTAGCTACATTATGAATCTGGAGTAAAGTGTGAATAATCCTTTTTGAGAGGCTTGACATTGTCGTATTTGCGACATATTATAAAGGCGGTAAAAGCATGAACGGGAGGTCGTATAATGGCAACTGAAAAATGGACATCGCGGCCTTACGAAGATCAGGAGTTACTTTCCTTTGACCGCCTGAGGAGGGCGGTTATGAACAGGATAATCGAGCGGGCTGAAGCCCTTATGGATGTTGAGTTCCCTCTTAGCCAGGAGCGCCAGGATACTCTTGTTGCGGAAGAGTGGGAGCAGGCGAAGATAGCGGTGAGGAGTTCTCCTGCAGCCAAAGAAGCATACCGGAAATACCTTGAACAGACTATGGGTGGCAAGCTCGAAGATCACATGAAGCGTGACAAAGAGGAATTAGGCGCAATGGGTGTGCAGGAAAAGAGCTTGTGAAATTCTGAAAACTGAGTATTAGAAAGAGGAGGAATTTGTAATTTCTCCTCTTTATTCTTTAAGATTAAGCTAATCTTTAAAGCGGATGTTTGAGAATGGATAAGAAATTCGAGGAAGCGGAGAAACAACTGGATAAGCTGGCACATATGGAAAAGCGCCTTGAAATGATGTATAAGCGCATCGACCAGCTTGATTCCACGGTTTCGGCTCTGATTGAGCGGGTGATGCGGCAGCCGGTTATTACCATTGAAGTTACCTGCCCTAAATGCGGCAGCAACGTTCATGTTTCAATGACGGGAAACGCCAGGCTTTCCAGCAAAGGCTAGAACGTCCGTACTGGCACGCCGGCAAGTATAAATTCCTTGATGAAATCAACCAGGCAGCAGTAGCTGTTAATCCTTGACTATCATCGTTCCCATTGATAAAATGCGACATTGTCCCGGGGGCGGTTAGCTCAGTGGTTAGAGCGCTGCGTTGACATCGCAGAGGTCACAAGTTCAAGTCTTGTACTGCCCACCACGTCTAATGAGTGCTATATCCTCCTGGAAATATTCCAGGTAGTCCCGGAAAAAATCCCGGCGGAGTGGCAGGAATCCGTGGGACGGGCATTCGGTTTAAATTCCTGAGTTTCTCTCGTTTTCACCTCTGGAAAACGGTCGAGGGCCTAATTATTTACCGATTATCGCGCTTGCCGCTATTACATTCGGCCCTGAATGGACACCAATTGCCGGGTTTACCTTGCTGCGGTATATTTTCTCCCTGGGGTAAAAAGCACCGATACGGTCGGCCAGAGTATCAAGTTCATCCGGCGTGGTGGCATCCTGTATAATAAGTTCCTCGATTTTCCCCATATCCTTAATAATGTCAACGAGCGCATCCATGGCCTTAGCGCGGCTGCGCGTCCTGGCCACCGGGGCAGTTACACCATTCTTCAAGGTGATGATAGGGTTCAGCTTGAGCATACCTCCCAGCAGTGCCTGCACCTTTCCGATGCGGCCTCCTTTCTGCAGGTACTCCAGCGTATCGAACATCATATAGGCGCGCGTCCTGGGCAATATATCGCGCAATATATCAACTATTTCTTTCAGCTTCAATCCCTGCTGTGCCGCCTGTGCTGCCTTGAGAGTCGGAAGAAATAACCCACCGCACGTTTGCTGCGAGTCAACCACCTCGATCTTGCAGATTTCGCCCACAAGGTTCTTTGCCTGCAGTGCGCTTTCATAGGTCGCGCTGATCCCGCTGGAAATCGTAAGCACAACTATTTCGTCGGTCTGTTTAGAAAGGCTAGTGTACAACTCAGTATAGGCACCGGGCGCGGGTGCCGACGTGGTGGGATGCACCTTGCTGGTGACCAGTTTTTTATAGAAGGCTTCAGGTGTGATGTCGATGCCGTCTTTGTAGGTCTCAGTGCCGAAGTGAACGTTAAGCGGAACGATGCTGATGCCGTATTTTTTAACAATGTCGTCCGTCAGGTCGCCGGTGCTGTCACAGATAACTTTGACCATATCATTTAACTCCTGTCCTATGTATTTCGGGCAATATAGTATATCGGCAAGTGCACGGAGTTTAAATACGTAGTTTTACCTATTCGGGTGAGGAAAAATGACTAATTCCCGGGTGAAAGCTTAAGAGGCAGATCCCCATTGACGTATAAGTCACTTCTCTGGTAGCAAGCCGCGCCTGACTGCGTAATGAATAAGCTCAGTTCTGTTGCGCAGTCCCAGCTTATGCATCATGCTGGCCCGGTGGACTTCTACGGTGCGCGGGCTTATACAAAGCCGGTTGGCAATTTCAGTACTGGTTAAACCATACGCAACGAGGTGCAATATCTCCCTTTCGCGCGACGTCAGTACATCATACGGATCCAGCATGTTGTCCTCAGCCTTTTGCATATAAGCCTCTATTGCCCTGTCTGAAAGTGGCGGTGCAAGGTAGCGATGCCCGGCAGCCGCCTCGCGCACCGCACGCACAAGCTCCTCGGGCGGCGAATCCTTCAATACATAGCCTTTGGCGCCAGCCTGCAGGGCTTCAACAACGTAGCAGTCGTTGCCGTACATGGAGAGTATAATTACACTTGTCTCCGGCGAGTGCTTTTTAACCTGTCGGATAATACCCAACCCGCTCATATCAGCTAGCATCAGATCAAGCACAAGCACACCGGGCCTGAGGCGAGATGTCAACTGTACAGCTTCAACTCCACTGCCCGCCTCGCCGATGACCTTTATATCAGTATCTGACTCAAGCAAGGCCTTAATACCGCGCCTTACCACATGGTGGTCATCTGCCAGTACAATACTGATCAAATTTTCACCCCTTCAGATTTTTCTAAATTTCTGCGGCAACGGCAGCTCCGCCGTGACCATAGTACCGCCACCAGTTGCCGATTGCAGAATGAACTTGCCTTCTACGAGCAAAACCCTGCCCCGCATACCATCGAGTCCCTGGCGGTGCTCCGCCGGTATCTTATCGGGTTCAAAGCCAACCCCGCGATCCTCTATCTGCAGGTAAAGCCACCTGCGTCCCGACCAGGTAAGTACTCTGACCTCATGTATGCTCGCATGCTTTGCCACATTTTCCAGTGCCTCCTGGATGATGCGGTAGGCAGCAATTCCAACCTCTGATGGGAACTTTTTATGCAGACCATAATGCTCAAATTTAACATTCACGTGTGTCCGGGATGTATAGCTCTCAAACAAGTACAGCAACGCTGGCAGCAATCCCAGATCGTCAAGCATTTTGGGGCGCAGATCCAGCGAAAGAGCCCTGGTTAGCGACATCAGCTCGTTTACCAGTGACTGCGCTTCAGCAAGAGTAGCACGTGTTTTCTCCGGACTCGAACTTACAGCCTCCCCCAGCAACAGCTTGAGCACGGTTAAGGACTGTCCCAGCCGTTCATGGAGCTCACGCGCGATGGCGCGCCGCTCTTTCTCTTCTATATTAACAAGGATCCGTGCAACGGCAAGCAAATCATCCATAGGTTGAAAATAATACTTCTCCAGCCCCTTCACATATTAACTGTTTAATTCCTCAAAGTAAAGGTAACGTTCACGTTCAATTAATAGCTAATTATCATAAGATCGAGGCGCTATTGATCGGGGCAGTTCATAAAAGTGGTATTCCCTGCTTGACCTTATGTTACTATGTATTATTGCGCTGTGATCTTAAGGGTAAAACATGACTGATATAAATTACGTAATATCATGGAGCGGTGGCAAGGATAGTTGTTTAGCCTGTTACGAAGCATTAAGGCGCGGGTATTCCGTGTCTTACCTGGTAAATTTTATTTCCACAGAGCCACAGAGGGTGAGATTTCATGGAACGGATGTTAAGCTCATCCAGATGCAAAGCCAGGCAATTGGCATTTCGCTCATCCAGAAAGAGACCACGTGGAATGGATACGAGCAGGATTTCAAGGCGGCCGTGGCGGATTTAATCCCCCAGGGTGTGAAGGGAATGATATTCGGTGATATTTATATACAGGAACATCTGGATTGGGTAGAGAGGGTCTGTGCTGATCTTGGCATCGTGGCAGTTGAGCCACTCTGGGGACAGAACCCTGAAGATGTTCTCTCTTGCTTCATCGATTCGGGCTTTGAAGCAGTCATAGTAAGTGCCAAATCCAGTCTGATTGATAAGGATTGGATAGGACGGAAAGCAGATCGGTCATTTATGCAGTACTTAAGCAAAAAGGGTATCGATTTTTGCGGCGAGAATGGAGAGTATCACACCCTGGTAACAGGCGGCCCGATTTTCAAGCAAAGGATACAATTATTAGATAGTCGGACTATAAACAAGGATGGGTACTGGCTTTTAGATACTGTGAAGTATCAGTTCGAATGATTTAAAAAAGGATAGTGATAGCAGTAATAAACAAAAAGAAGTGATATAAAAAGGCCCATCTGCGCAAATGGGCCTTTGTTTAAAACCCGATTGACTTTATATCAGTCTTATTCCCAATCCCTCTTCGTCTGCTTCTTCTTAGGCAGCCTGTTCAATACGACGATGACTATGATAAGTACAATAACGCCAACGCCTATCGAAATAAGCATGCCGGTCGTGATGAAGCCCGCCTTGATCTTGGCTGCAGGCGTCCAGTCGCTGGCGTTGCCAGCGCCGTCGATGGCCCTGACCCGCCAGTAATACTCGCCGTTCGGCACAGCCTCGGCCTCGGTCAAAGTATATTTTGAATCAGTTAACTTGGAATGGCTGATAAGCGTTTTAACGAAATTGGGCTGATCGCTTACTTCGATAGAATAGAACACGCCGCTGGGGTCTGCCACAGCAGTCCAACTGAATGACACCTTGGTATCGCCCATGAAGCCAACGGTAGCCCCGTCTTTGGGCGATGAAATTTTCGGCACCTCCGGAGGAGTAGTCTCCATGTTAAATATAGTGGACGCAGTAACGTTTTTTATATCTGTTGCCGTAATGTTGCAGGGGCCGCTTTTACCTGCCGGCGCCTTAAATATAGCGGCGAAGCTGCCGGAGTCGTTAGCTGTGCCGCTGATAACCGAGGTATTCTCAAAGGATATGTTGAAGTCCTTGCTCCCGCTGAATCCTGAACCGGTGATCCTTATTTCAATTCCCACACCGCCGCCTTTGGGTACGGCGGTTATCTGCGACTGCGTGGTGAAGGTGGAAGCGCTCACTTCCGATGCCGCGGTCATCCTGCCTCTGGCACTCACCGTGTGCGGGCCGTTGACGCAGGGCGGCAGCTTGATTGAGGTCGACCAGAAACCGCTGTCGTCTGCCACGATATTGCTTGCAAGTGGATTTCCATCGAAGGTGACCTCGATGCTGGTCTCATTGTTGGCAAAGCCGCTGCCATCTATCTTGACCGTGTCCTCGACGTAGCCTGTCTTAGGGTTGATATTGCAGGCCGGGGCGACGGTAAAAATCAGGTCACCTGTGTCTTTCGCCGCTGTGCTATCACCTGACGCATTGACGATATGGCTTCCCCGCGTTGAACTGGGCACCGCGAACGAAGTGCTCCAGGAACCGCTAACCTCGGCGGTTATGCCCGACCTGACTTCCTTGCCGGAATAGAGAATTTTTAAACCGGTCTCCGCGCTGGCAAACCCGGTGGCTGTTACAGTAACAAGTGTGCCGACACCGCCGGCTACGGGGTCAATCTTCCACGTCGGGCTTATCTTAAAAGATTTATCAGTTACGTCGGTACCCTTGGTGATGTCGCCAGAAGCATCAATGGCATGACTGCCATTGGATGAGGCAGGTATTGAGAAGCTGGTGCTCCAGTAACCATTTTCATTGGCGGCAATGCCGGTCTTAATATTGACGCCGTCATAGGTTATAGCGATGTTTTTCTCGTTTACACCGAATCCGTGGCCAACAACCGTTGCAGTAGTTCCAGCAACGCCCAGTTTGGGGTCAACGGCTATATGAGGCAAAACGGTAAAATGCCCGCTGGTCCCGCCGAACACCTCTGTGCCGGTGGGGCTTTCAACGGCTACCGCGTGCTCGCCGCTGTACGATTCGGGAAGGAAGAAGGAAGTAGAGCCGGTTGATTCAGCCAGCCCTGACTTGATGGCCACACCATCCCACTTGATTGTATATGAAGTGCCATCTGTCAGACCGCTGATGGTCACTTCCAGGCCAACTGTGCCCTGCGTGGGGCTCATGCCCACAGCCGCGTATACGGCACCTGCAGGTATAAGGCTGAGGAGAATTAGCAAAAGGGTGACGGTTGCCAGCACCTGTATTCTCATATCGGTACCTCCTTATATAAATAATATCTAAAAAGTGCTGGAATTAATAGGGGGCACATATAATGCGGATGTGCCCATCGCCCCCCGCATTCAGGGACGCTCGTTGATCATGCGCCTGATTTCTCTTTTTACTAGCTTCCCTATGCCGGTTTTGGGCAAAGAATCCATGAAAAAGATTTTTTTGGGAGCTACGAAATAATGCATACACCCCGCCAGATATTCGAGGAGTTCTTGCTCGGTGACCCGGCATCCCTGCTTTAGTACCACCGCGGCGCCGACTTCCTCGCCGTATTTATCGTCCTTTATGGCGACAACCGCGCATTCCATTACGGCAGGGTGCTTGTAAAGCCAGCCCTCGGCAAGGCCCGGATCTATATTTTCGCCGCCCTTGATGATGACGTCTTTCTTACGCCCGGTAACATACAGCTCGCCATCGTCATCAAGCCTGCCGACATCCCCCGTATAGAACCATCCGCCTTTTAGAGCGTCCGCAGTTTCCCTGGGCTTATTCAGGTATCCCTTCATGACCGCAGGGCCCTTGCAAATTATCTCACCTTCGTGACCACGCGGTACTTCGCTGCCCTCGTCATCAACAATCTTGACTGTCAATCCCGGTATGGGGAAGCCTGTACTGCCCGGTTTGCGGGGCCAGTCCAGGCGCTGGCGGGATACGGAGCCGCCCACTTCGGTGCAGCCGTAACCCTGGGTGATCTCCACGCCGAAAACCTGCTGGACCCTTTCCAGAGTATCCAGGGGAAGAGGCGCGCCTGAACAAACCAGCAATTCGAGAGATGATACATCGTCCTTGGCGGAGTCCCAGACCATCAGCATGAAATTGAGCATGGTCGGCACAACGGGGAGTGCGTGAACGCGATGCTTGCTAATGGTGTCCAGCACTTTACGCGGGTCGAATGGGGGCATGAGTATATTTACAAAGCCTGTAATATATCCCTCCAGGCAGCTGATAACGCCGTAGATATTGTTCATGGGAACGGTGGTGAGAAGGGACTCGCCCTTATCGCTTCCCCAGACGGAAATACCGGCCTTCATCTGGCTGTACATATTGTAGTGAGTCAGCATCACTCCCTTGGGGTAACCCGTAGCGCCCGAGGTATACATCAATATGGCTGTGTCGTCCCTGTCCACCTCGACCACATTGCCCCGCTCGTCAGAGACCTTGAGGAGTTCTTCGTAGGAAATAGTACTATGATATGTTTCCTTACTGATGAGAATGACCTTTTCGATAGTATCTAGGCCGCTTGCTGCTTCCAGCACCCTGGCGAGGAGCTTATCTTCGGTAATGATTACCTTGCACTGCGAGTCCTGCAGGATATAGCGTATCTCAGGTGAGGTAAGCATAAAAATGATGGGCAGATAGACTCCTCCCATCCTGTTAACGCCGTTGATTATCTCAGGGATCTCGGGGATGTTGCTTAAGACGGAGGCAACGATGTCTCCCTTTTTAATGCCCCGTGCTCTCAAGCCTGTGGCCAGGGCCCTGGCATGATCCAGTATTTGCCTGTTGGTGAGTGAGCGTTCAGTATCGTCACCCAGGTAAATGAGCTGCCTGTATTCCCCGTATTGCCATACGTTTGTATCGAGGAACTGCCCGATATTGTTACTCATTTCCTATCCGTACCACCGGAGAGCAGGTATTCATCCGGCGCTTAAGCACCCGTAAAACGCCGCCCCAGCGCCATAAAGGATTTAAATGCCTGAATCTGACGTTGTCTCTCCTCGTCGCTCCACCTCAGTAATTTTTGCATTTCAAGCGCTACTTTATCAAAGGCATCCAGTCCCTGTTCCGGCCTTAAGCCAACCATGCTGCGGCGCAGCATAAAGTCATTTAGCGTACACGCGCTCTCCTTTTTAACAGCGTGCCATACCTGGGCGATGATATCATGCCCACCAGGGCTGAGCGGGAGCTTGCCCTCCGGGTTTTCTTTTGCTATGTCGAGGACTTCCCTATAACGCGTGCCATAGAGAGAGGTTAAATGCCTGATAGCCCCAACTGGTAAGCCGCTTTCCCGCGAAGACTGGTTTATTTCGTCCTGGTTAACCGCCGGCGCGCCGGGAAGCTGCTTTTCAGCGGTAATGCAGCGTGTGTTGTATTTCATCTTGCGGCAGACCAGGTCAGCGGCATCCCTGGCCACGGCGCGGTAAGCAGTTATTTTACCTCCCAGTATAGTCACCAGACCGTCCAGTCCATCGCGCTTGCTGTGGTCAATCAACTCATGGCTGCGGGAGGTATCGGAAGCGCTTTTGCCGGGCCTCAGGGCGAGCGAGCGGAGGCCGGCGAATGTATAGAAGACATCATCGATTTTTATATCGGGATAAGCAAAGTGCAAACCTTCAAGCAGATAGTTGACGTCCTCCCTGGTGGCATAAACAGCATCAAGGTCCTCTTTGTAGTCGGTATCGGTTGTCCCGACCAGTGAATATCCCTCCCAGGGTATGACGAAGAAGAGGCGGCCGTCGCGAGGGGAGAACAGGACGAGTGCGTGATCTGAAACCCTGGGGGTAAGCAGGTGGACGCCTTTTGTCCTGCGCAGGTAAGGCGGCTTGTTGGGGAAGACCATGTCTTTTACCAGGTCAACCCAGTGGCCGGCAGCATCGACGATGATTTTGCCTTTAGCCCTGAGAACCTCGCCGGTTAACTCATCTTTCGCTTCTACTCCTACTATGCGGTCGCCTTCTCTAATCAAGCCGGTCACACGGGCGTGGTTGATGACGGTAGCACCGTTTTCATAAGCGGACAGAGCGGTCTCGAAGTTGAGCCGCTCGGCGTAGGGGATCTGGCAATCGTAGTAGACATAGGAACCCTGGAGATGGGCAACCTTTAACCCCGGTTCCCATTCCAGTGTCTTGCTCCTGGAAAGATATTTATGGGAAGGCAGCGTCCTATCGAAGGAGATCACGTCATACAGGGTTGTGCCCAGGGCCATGGATACATTGAGAAACGTGCTGTGAACTGGAATAAGGAAGGCCAACGGGTGCACAAGGTGAGGAGCGATGCGCAGCAAAACTTCACGCTCGCTGAGATCCTGCCTGACAAGGCCGAACTCAAGCTGGCGCAGGTAGCGCAGCCCGCCGTGGATCAGCCTGGTAGACCGTGAAGTTGTGCCGTAGGCGAAATCTTCTTTTTCAAGAAGGAGAGTATCGAGCCCGCGCAGGGTGGTATCGCGGGCGACCCCGGCCCCGACTATACCGCCACCGATTACGATAACGTCGAATGTTTTAGATGAGATCGTCCTGAAATCCCTTTTCATTGGTTGGCTTCCTTTGGATTAATAACCCAATCTTGAGCGCGTTCGACTGCGCGCTTCCAGCAGGAATAAAGATCATCACGCTGGTCAGGCGTCATTTTGGGTTCAAAAGTGGCTGATGCCCGCCATTTCCTGGCGATTTCCTCTGTATTTTTCCAGATGCCCGTAGCCAGTCCGGCCAGGAAAGCTACACCCAGAGCGGTAGTTTCCGCGACGGCGGCAACTTGTATTGGAGCTCCGAGGATATCTGCCTGGAATTGCATCAGCAGGGAATTCGCGGTACCGCCGCCATCAACCCTGAGGACGGGTAAACTCACACCTGCATCAGACTTCATGGCGTCAACGACATCCCGCACCTGATAAGCTATTGATTCCAGGGTAGCCCGGGTCAGGTGACCACTGGTGGTGCCACGGGTCAACCCGATGATTGTGCCGCGGGCATACATGTCCCAGTAGGGTGCGCCCAGGCCGACGAAGGCCGGCACGAAGTAAACGCCGCCGTTATCGGGTACAGATTTAGCCAGCGATTCGCTTTCAGCCGCGCTTTTTATGATCTTCAATCCATCGCGCAACCACTGGACGGCAGCACCTGTGATAAATACACTGCCTTCCAGGGCGTAACTTACCTCTCCATGCAAACCCCAGGCCAGGCTGGTGAGCAGACCTTTCTTTGAAATAATCGGTTTATTGCCGCTGTTTAAGAGTATGAAAGAGCCTGTCCCATAAGTATTTTTCGCCATGCCCGCATTGTAACAGGCCTGCCCGAAGAGGGCGGCCTGTTGATCTCCGGCAATGGCTCCAAGGGGGATCCGCTCTTTATCGAAAATACCCGCGGCCGTTTCAGCGTAAATGTGGCTTGATGGTATGACCTGGGGTAGCATGCAGGCCGGAATATCGAGTGCGGAAAGGATATCTTTATCCCATTGAAGCGTATTTATGTTGTAAAGCATGGTGCGGGAGGCGTTGCTGTAATCAGTCACATGCGCCTTACGTCCGCTGAGGTTCCAGGCCAGCCACGTATCCACCGTGCCGAAAAGCAAATCACCCTGCTCCGCACGGAACTGCCCGTCAGGTATATGGTCAAGTATCCAGCGGACCTTGGTAGCAGAGAAGTATGCATCAGGTATAAGGCCGGTTTTTCCGCATATAGTCTGGCTTAATCCCTTGCTTTTGAGGTCTTCAACGAGATCGGCGGTGCGCCGGCACTGCCATACGATGGCATTGTTCACAGGCTCACCGGATTTCCTGTCCCAGACAATGGTGGTCTCGCGCTGGTTGGTTATGCCTATCCCGGATACACTGGACGCGGGAATGCCTGCTTTTTTGATGGCTTCGCGTGCTACTTCCAGGGAGATTTGAAGTATCTCTCTGGGATCGTGCTCCACCCAGCCCGGCTGGGGGTATATTTGGTTCGTCTCTTTATCAGCGTCCGCAACAGGATTGCCATCTGAATCAAAAACGATTGCCGCACTGCCCGTAGTCCCCTGGTCGATGGAGAGAATGTATTTTTTATCCGCCATGCTGCTACAAGCTCAACTAACAGGATAGCGCTTATTGTAGCATTAATGCTCGATGCTTACTACTGATTCTGATAATATAAATGACCTTATCCACCGACAAAACGCGGGATTATATCCAGCGTATCGCCGTCCTTGACGGTGTGATCGGCAAGTTGCCTGATATTAACGCGGTTGAGCAGGATATTGCTGCTGTCACCGATCTTGCGTTTTTCACTGATGCCGCTTTTCAGCAGCCTCTCATGGTATTTAGAGCCGTATTGTTTCTCAATTTGCTGCATGGCAGCTTCTACCGTCACGGCTTGTAGCGTAAACCTTTCTGCGCCCAGGTACATCCGCCAGGGACCAACAAATCTGATATTGACCACTGCCATTTTATTCCAGGGGTAATTCCTCGAATGTGCTTTCCGCAAAATCCAGCAAGAGAAGCCGGTTGCGTATATTTTTACCGATTCCTGTAATCAATTTCACCGCCTCCTGTACTTCCCAGGCGGCAATTATCGCCGGGGTGGCCGGCGGGTTCCCGGTAACGGCTTCAATGCCATAGGTGTTGCTTTCGCTGGCTGTACCATAGAGTGCATTTAGCCCTTTATCGCCGGGCATGATGGTCATCACCTGGCCGCTGAATCCGGCGATGGCGCCGTGCACAAACGGGATCCCCAATTTAGTACAGGCATCCGCAACTGCCAGACGGGTCGGAAGGTTATCCAGCCCGTCGAGAACAACGTCTGCGCCTTTTATCATGCGGGCAACATTTTGCGCAGTTATGGCTCTATTGTATGTGGTAACAGTCACCGCCGAATTTATTGCTTTGACCCTTGTAGCGGCTAATTTAACTTTATACTTACCCAGGTACTCTTCTGTAGCGAGCACCTGCCTGTTGAGATTGTTCTCAACAAATCTCCCGTTATCGATAATTATTAGGTGGCCGATGCCGCAGCGTGCAAGCAGTTCGATGATGGTGCCGCCCAACCCGCCCGCTCCGGCAACTGCAGCCGTGGAACGCAATAGTTTGAGCTGTCCTTCAATGTCTATGGTCCCCAGGTTGCGCAGGTAACGGCGCGGTATCACCCCATGTTTCAAGCAAGAGATCTCAACCTCTCTCGGGAGAATGCAGTTCTCTGCAGCGATTAATCGGACATCCGTCAAGCTTATTGTCGGATGCCTTTTTCCGCCGGGGTCAATATAGCTCTTGCTGTGCTCCTGTATTTGCCTTTTTATCGTATTGGCCTTCATTGGAATTAATTATACCGAAAAACGATTAACTTATTGCAAAACAGGAATATATATGGTACAAATATGGCACTAAACAGCCATTAACCAGGTATTCGCAGCATTACCTGACAGGCAGGTAAGCAGATGAGGCAAGAGAATCAGGGATCATTAAAGATCTGCTAAATTCCGTTTTTATTTCATCAAAATTATATATAGGTTAGGGAGGTTTATTGTGAGCGTACAAACTGGAGCACTAAAGGTTATTAACGATTGTTTTATCAAGCAGGTGCGTGAGAAACCTAACTCGGAAGCGGTTGTCTTCAAGGACAGGCGGTTCACCTGGTCTCAGTATGATAAGGAGTCCGACCGTACAGCTATGGGCTTTCTGAAGCTGGGTGTGAAGAAGGGCGACAGGGTGGGTGTCTACATACCTAACTGGCCTGAATTCCTCTTCGCGTATCTGGGATGTGCCAAAATAGGGGCTATCACTGTTCCCGTAAGCTGGCGTTTTACTTCCCAGGAGATCAAGTTTGTCATCAACAATGCCGAGATTTCAGTGCTGGTGATGGCCGCCGGTTTCATGGGGATGGATTTCGTTAAAACCCTCGAGGCGGTCAAGAGCGAGTTGCCTACTTTAAAACATGTGGTCATCCTGGATAAGGAAAAGGCCCTGCCCTGGATGATTCCCTATGAACAGTTTGTGGTGGAACCCGGACCGCAGCTCAAGAAAGCAGAGGCCAAAGTAAAGCCTGAAGACCCGGCTCTTTTTCTTTTTACTTCGGGCACAACGGGTGTGCCCAAGGCCGCCGTATTGACGCACAAAAATCTGATAGCCTATACGAGCTCGCAGCTGGATGCGTCCAATCTTGAAGGGGAACATGTACTTTTACTGAATATACCCCTCAACCACGTTGGCGGCGCGGTGATGGCTGTCATTGCCTGCCTGAATGCCGGCAATAAAATGGTTATGATGGACATGTTCGATCCGGAAAAAACGCTGCAATTGATACAGGAAGAGAAGGTGACCGTGATCGGGCAGGTACCGGCTCAATATGCCATGGAGCTATTGAATCCCAATGTCGAGAAGTATGACCTGAGCTCAATCAGGGTAGCGGTTGTCTCGAGCCAGCCCTGCCCTTCGGAGCTTATCATGGGGATTAAGAAAAGGATGGGGGTCATGCCGCAGAATGCCTACGGATTGACCGAGGTCAGCGGCGCCATCACCTTCACCCAGCTTGAGCATGGGGAAGAGAAACTCAAATATACCGTGGGTATGGCAATTCCGGGAATTGAACTGGCGATTATGGATCCAGATCACAACATCCTACCTGCCGGTAAGGTTGGTGAAATAGTAATTAAAGGTGACCCGGTCATGAAGGGTTACTGGAAGCGTCCCGATGAAGATGCGCGTGTATTCGATAAAAAAGGCTACTTCCATACGGGCGATATGGCTAAAATGGATGAAGATGGTTATGTAATAATCGTGGGACGCAAGAAGGAGATGTTTATCCGCGGTGGCGAAAACGTGTACCCTCCGGAGGTTGAAGAAGCCGTCGCTCAGCATACGGACGTATTCATGGTTGCCGTGGTTGGAAGGCCGCACCCGGTAATGGGCGAGGTAGGCAGAGCGTATATAATTCCCAAGCCTGGGACGAAACCGACCGCAGAGGAAATGAAAGCCTTCTTAAAGGACAAGCTGGCGAACTTTAAGATCCCGGAGGATTACATTTTAAGGGACCAGCTTCCGCTGACCCTGCTCGGCAAAGTGAAAAAGCTCGATCTATATAAAGAAATAGAGGATGAGTTTGCTAAAAAATAATAGTAAGGATTTGAAGATGCAAAAGTACGATGCAGTAATTGTTGGTGCCGGCATTGCAGGCCTGGGAGTTGCCGGACTGCTCCAGAAAAGCGGAATCAAGACCCTTGTGCTGGAGAAAAGCAAATCCCCCGGGGGCAGGGCAAAAACACGTGAGTTTCCCGGTGGATGGCGGGTAGATTCAGGCACACACTGCGTGGATCACGGGGAGAAATCAGCATGCGCCGAACTTCTGCGGAGAGTGGGCAAGGAGATCACCTGGACCAGAGGTTTGGAGGGTATGATGGTCTACGATGACGGCAAATGGCTGCATATACAGGATTATCTTAACCTTTCTGATGGTGAGCAGAGAGATCTGGTTTCTCTTGAAGACAGCTTTGCGGTGATGACGGAGGAGCAGATAGATATACTGGATAAAATGTCGCTGGCGGAATTTATTCGGAAAAATATTTCCTCACCGAAGGTGGCCGAATATTTCAAAATATTGGGGATGATACAGAGCACGCTGACCGAGGCCGAGATAATATCGGCGGGTGAATTCGTGGCTATCTACAGCGAAGGCATGAAATACGGCGGTCGCTGGGGCAGCCTTGGCAATGTGCGTATGCCCTTAGGCGGTATCGGCGTGATGACTAAAGCGCTGGCGGATGGCGCTACAGGTGCAGGCGCTGTAATTGAATACGGGAAACCTGTAGACAAAATATCGGTAAATAAAAACGGCCAGATACGGGTTTTCGTGGGCGATTCCGAGTATACTGCTCCCGCAGTTGTGCTGGCATTACCTATCTGGCAGATGGTAAATCTGTTTTCTGCCGAGGATAATTCGGTTCCGCAAAAATGGCTTGACAGTATGCGGGGCCTGGTGGATGAGACCAGCGCTTCTATCGGGTTCACTATGGGGACGAAGAAGCCGCTCTTCACCGAACCTGTCTACCTGTCTGCCTGGCGTTTAGCCGACGTGGGGCTGCCTCTGCAAATACTGGGACAGACTAACTTCGATGCGACGATAGCACCGCCCGGGCATATGATCGCGTTCATAGGAACACCCTGCAAGCCGCAACAGGCCAGGGACGTCAAGTTCCGCGAGGAAACCCTGGCCAAATTCTGGGAGACGGTGAAAAAAATGTTTCCCCATGTAGAGGAAAACGTCGTATGGAAGTTTGATGGGTATTATGTAGGCATCGACGGTCTGGCTAGATCTCCGGGCCTGACGGGAAAATACAGGCCCCCGGTCTTCCTGCAGGATGTGCCCGGTCTATATTTTGCAGGCGATTGCTATACCGGCCGTGGGGTGGGCATGAATGCCGCGGCAAATTCCGCCATGATCTGCGCTGAGAAAATACAAACGGATTTTAAATAATCGCCGGGTTTAAGAAGACGATTTTCACATAAATAAGGCCTGGTTTACTTTATTCAGATCGGTACGTTAGCCAGCCAAGCTTCACTAAAAAGTCCGTGCTCCTTCATAATAAATTCATGTTATACCTTTATTATTTTCCGTAATTGTCCCGTGAAAGGGTGATATTTATCATGGTAAGCGATGACTGAATTAGTCAACAATAGTTATATATTATTCAAGGGGATGGAATACATATGAAAAAGATTTTAATTTCACTTGCTGTTGTGACTTTCATAGTCACACTTGTGGCAAGTTGCTCGCAGGCGTCGGTTACACCAGCGGCACAACCCGTGACACCTCCTTCCGGGCAAACGGGCACCGGGCAGGTTGCCCCACCGCCGGCCGATAACGCTGCACAGCAGGGAACCACACTGCCGTCAAACGATGCGGGGCAGCAAACCGTGAAAAATGACGTGCCGCAAATCGTGAAAGTCGCAGAGATACTGGGAAACCAGAAAACCTACGGTGGTAAAACCGTGATTGTAGAAGGGAGAATTGCCACAGAGTGTCCTTCCGGATGCTGGTTCACCTTAAAGGATGGATCGGCTGTGGTTTATATAGACCTTGCGCCCAGCAACATGGTGATCCCCCAGAAAAAGGGTGCCTTCGCCAGGGTAACGGCCGAAGTGGTTGACACCGGTGGCGACGTATACCTCATCGGCAAAAAAGTCGAATTTTAGGGGGTGTTTAATTGAACTATTTCAGTCTGGCAGCCAAGAACTTAATGCGCAGGCGGGGCAGGACCATACTCACGGTCCTGGGCGTCGCTATCGCGATCGCCGTGCTTTTCAGCCTGCTGGCTTTTAATTCCGGTTATGAAAAGCAATTAAATGGGGAGCTTGGGGGCCTGGGGATCCACATGCTGGCAGTGCCCAAGGGGTGCCCCTACGAGGCCGCTTCGCTCATCATCCACGGCGGAGTTATCCCTAAATACCTTTCCGGTGCGGACCTGGAACAGGCGAAAAAGATCGACGGCATTGAGATCGCAAGCCCTATGCTGCTGCACCAGTTTTTCAAGGACGACAAGCCACATATCGTTTACGGGATCAACATAGATGAGCAGAAGGCCTTGAAACCGTGGTGGAAAGTGGAAGGGAGGTTTTTCCATGATGGCGAGGAAAACGTTATGGTGGTCGGCAGGAACCTCGCGGACAAAGAAAATTTAAAAGTGGGTCAGGTACTGGATTTTGGTCCGGATAAGGTTCCTACCACGATAGTCGGCATCCTCGAACGCACCGGCACCCAGGATGATGAGTTTCACTACCTGCCGCTGCTTCAAACGCAGAAGCTGTTCAATAAAGAGGGGCAGATCACAACTATAGCCATCAAAGCCGGGGATATTGCAAAGATCCCGGAGATCGCAAAGAAACTTGAAGAGATACCGGATATCCAGGTAGTAACCATGACACAGGTCATGGGTACAATCATGAACCTGGTTGGCTCGGCTCAAGCCCTGCTTTTCTCGGTGATAATCATCGCGCTGGTGATCAGCGCCGTGGGGATCGTAAATACATTGATCATGTCGGTTAATGAGAGAACCCGCGAGTTCGGTATGATGAAGGCTGTGGGCGCTTCCGGCTGGGACATCGGGAAATTGATCTTGATTGAAACGCTGACCATAACTCTCGTCGGGTGTGTCATAGGGCTGATAGTAGCTCTGGCGGGTTCCAGCCTGGTGGAAAACTTCGTACGAGGCGTCATTCCATACTCACCATCGGGGAACCTTATCGCGGCGGACCCGTGGCTGGTGGGCCTGTGTTTTGCATTTGCGCTCGTTCTCGGGATCGTATGTTCCATGTATCCAGCCGTGAAATCGGCCAGGCTTACGCCCATGGAAGCTATGAGGAGTGATATAGAGTGAATACAGCAGTGATCAACATAACAAATTTGACCAAGCTTTACAAGCGTGGTAGCGAAGAAGTTCATGCGCTTAAAGATGTGACTATGTCAATAGAACAGGGCGAGTTCTTGTCCATTGTAGGCCCATCGGGCTCCGGCAAGTCGACCCTGCTTCATATGCTGGGGCTGCTGGATACGCCCACCAGCGGGGGCATTGCTTTAAACGGCCATTCAACCATCGATATTAACCAGGGCAGGCTGGCAAAAATCAGGCGTGACAATATCGGGTTCGTTTTTCAGCAGTTTCTGCTGTTGCCCACTCTTACGGTACGGGAAAACATCGAACTTCCCCTCCTTTTCAGCAAAAAGAACGGTAAAAGTGAAAGGGTAACAGAGATAATGGGCTTGCTGGGATTGGCTCACAGGGCGGAGCATCTGCCGCACCAGCTCAGCGGAGGCGAAATGCAGAGGGTCAGCATCGGCCGGGCGCTGATCAATGAACCGAAGGTGATACTGGCTGATGAGCCCACAGGCAACCTCGACTCAGCCACGGCTGAGAAAATCTTTGAGTTATTCAGGAAGCTCAATAATGCCGGCCTTTCGCTCGTTGTGGTCACGCACAACGTGGACCTGGCGAAAATAGCACACCGTGTTATCGGTCTCAAAGACGGTACGATCGCCGCTAACTGACACATCCCGTCACTGTTGATTTAAGAGGTTCCTGACTGTATGATAAGCACATAGAGAACCGATTGAGGTGATTATATGCTGCCAGAACTGGGGAAACTTGATAGAGCTACATTCGACCGGATAATCCTGTCGAGGCTGGGTAAAAAGGACAAATCTGTAAGAATCGGGCCACAGCACGGGGTGGATGCGGCGGTAATTGATTTGCCCGACGGGAATGTCATGGTGATCGCTGAAGACCCCACGTTCGGCATGCCCGTGATGATGCCTTATTTCGGCTGGGCCATCGTTCATATTTGCGCCAGCGATGTGGCGGTGCTCGGAGTGAAGCCGCGATACCTGACGATCTGCCTCATGTTTCCACCGGGCACCAGGGAAGATGTGCTGGAAACTGTGTGGAAGCAGGTAGACGAAGAATGCAGGAAGCTTGATATCGCGATTGTGGGCGGCCATACGGGCATTTATCCGGGGATTGCCTTCCCGCTTAATGGCGGCTGCACCGTGATAGGTTTGGGCAAAAAGAGCCAGATAACGCCTGCGTCGAATGCCAAACATGGTGATAAGGTCATAGTAACCAAGGGGCCGGCTATAGAAGCGGTTGGTATTCTGGCTTATCAGGCGGAAAAACAACTTACCCAAAAGCTTGGCAAAGCTGCCGTTGAAAAGGCAAAAAAACTCCTCTTCGAGATGACCGTGGTCAAAGACGCGCTGATAGCGGCGCCCCTGGCACACGCCATGCACGACGCTACTGAAGGGGGTCTACTGAACGGCATTTACGAGATCGCCGCTGCCTCTAACACTGGTGTAAATGTATACGAGGATAAGATAGTAATACCCGATGAGATCGCAGCTGTCTGCCGCAGTTTCAAAATCGATCCGCTGATATCCATCAGCGAAGGTACCCTGGTGCTGACAGCGACGGCGGAGAGGAGCAAGAAAATCATCGCTGACCTGAAGAAAAACGATATACCTGCCTGGGAGGTGGGGGAGATCACTGAGGGCGAGAGGGTGATAATACGCAAGAGCGGTAAAAAAGAAAAATTGGAGCCGGTGGCGGTTGATCCTTTCTGGCCGGCTTATTTCAGCACTCTGGAGGGATGACAGGTGAGCAAGAAAGCGGTAGCCGAACAGATAATGGACAACCTTGTGCATGCTGTGGAGATATTGCAAAAGTGTAAAGAGTTTGCCTGTCTCATGCCCGAGGTGCGGGTTAACGTCGTCTATGCCCTTCCCGATGCTAAGAGTGGCAGTGAGGTGGCTGCCGTTGACGGCAGGATAACCGTGGTTAATGGATACCCGCGCGCAGCCGGTCTGCCCTCGTGGGGCGCTTCCGATCACATGGCCAGGTTAATTATAGAAATGCGCAAGTATGATAAGGCAGTAAATGCGGGCATTAACTTCAAATGCGACAGGCAAATCATTGAAATCGTGAAAAAGCATGCCAGGGAAAAGGGCATACGCTTCGGCTGGATAGATAGGACGAAGGAGCCTGAGAAAGTATCCGGCATCGACGGAAGCTCTATGCCCTGGAAGGTGAAATACCTGGTTGACCACAGCGGCGGAGTGCCATATCTGTTTTATGAGGGAAATGGTTGGGGCAAGGAACCGCTGTTTGTGGCGCTTGGCGCTAACGCGGTAGATGTTGTAAAGACGGCAATCGAAATAGCAAAAAGATGCAAAAAGGGTGTGCGCAGTTGATGTATTTTGGCTTTTTAGTGTAGGGCGGTATAGTAGGAAGACGGGGTAACAGGATGGCCCGCGAAGATAAAGATAAAGAGCTCGTTGATAAGATACTTGCATTGAAGGCAAAGCGCAGGGCGGTAATACTTTCGCATAATTACCAGCGCCCTGACGTGCAGGATATCGGCGATTTCGTGGGCGATTCGCTCGAGTTGAGCCAGAAAGCGGCAAAAACCGATGCTGAGGTAATAGTCTTTTGCGGTGTGCACTTCATGGCGGAAACAGCCTCTATACTTTGTCCAAATGTTAGGGTGCTATTGCCCAATATCCATGCCGGCTGTCCTATGGCAGATATGATCACCGCCGATGAATTGAGAAAAAAGAAGCAAGAAATTCCCGCTGCCAGGGTCGTATGTTACGTTAACTCAACTGCCGAGGTTAAGGCCGAGTCGGACATTTGCTGTACCTCGGCGAATGCAGTCAGGGTGGTTCAGAGCATGGGGGTTGGGGAGATCATATTTGTACCGGATCAGTACCTGGGGCATCACGTTGCTACCAAATTAAACCGCGAGATGATCCTGTGGCCCGGCTACTGCCCGACTCATGTGAAAATTCAGCCCGAAGATATCACCAGCCTCAAAGAGAAATACCCCGGCTCGCTGGCGCTGGTGCATCCGGAGTGCCGGCCCGAAGTCACCGCCGTGGCGGATGAGGTGCTGAGCACGGGCGGCATGATAAGGTTTGCCAGGCAAACCGATGTAAAGACGCTGATTATTGGCACGGAAAAAGAGCTGCTGTACCGGCTGGGCAGGGAAAACCCCGGCAAAACATTTATACACGCGTCTAGAAAGGCGGTTTGCCCCAATATGAAGAAGATAACGCTGGAGCAGGTGTTGTGGTCGCTGGAGGATATGAAGCCGGTGGTTAAAGTACCTGAAGAGATCCGTGTCAAGGCAAGGGTGGCGGTTGACAGGATGCTCAACATATAACCTTGCTTTCAAAAAAAAGATGGAATACAGTTAAACCGGAGTGCTGACGTAGGATGAGAAAGGTATACATGGATCACGTGGCAGCCATGCCGCTTCTGCCGGATGTGCGTGAAGCAATGCTGCCTTTTTTGGATGAGCTATTTGGCAATCCGCAGTCGCTTCATGCATGGGGAGACGGCGCCAGGGACGCCATGGAAAATGCCCGCGAGCAGGTGGCCGCACTCATAGGCGGTAATGCGGAAGAGATCATCTTTACATCTTGCGGCACGGAATCGAATAACATGGCCATCAAGGGCATCGCACGCGCCAGGGCCGATAAGGGCAGGCATATCGTTATTTCTGCCATCGAGCACTTCTCCGTAATGAATGCCGCCAGGGCGCTGCAGAAAGAGGGTTTCGAGGTGACCGTGGTGCCGGTGGTGCCGGTGGATGCATACGGTATGGTCGACCCGGATGAAGTGGCACGCAGTGTCCGATCTGATACCGTCCTGGTATCGATAATGCATGCCAATGGGGAGGTGGGTACAATCGAGCCTCTGGCCGAGATATCCAGAAAGCTGCCCAAAGGAGGGCCGGTCTTCCACAGCGACGCGATAGCCAGCGCCGGGAATATACGGGTAGATGTTAAGGAGTTAGGCGTGGATGCGTTGAGCCTGGCGGGCAATCAGTTTTACGGCCCCAGAGGAAGCGGAGCACTGTGGGTCAGGCGCGGTGTGCGCATCCTTCCCTTAATGGAGGGCGGAATACAGGAAGGGGGCAGAAGGCCAGGAACCGAGGATGTACCCGCTATCGTAGGACTGGGCAAGGCTGCAGAGCTGGCCGGGCAAAATCTTGAAGATAGAATGGCGCAGTTGGGCGGATTGCGGGATAAGCTTATCCAGGGTGTTTTAAACACAATTGAACACTCGATTCTTACCGGCCATCCCACTCAGCGTTTGCCGCATTACGCCAGTTTCTGCTTAAAGTTCATTGAAGGCGAAGCTATATTAATGCTATTGAACAGCCAGGGGATAGCGGCCGCCAGCGGCTCGGCCTGTACCTCGCGCGCGCTCAAAGCTTCACACGTATTGCTGGCCATGGGGATTTCGCACGAGACGGCGCAGGGCTCAACGCTATTTACACTCGGCCTGGAGAACAGCGAAGACGATGTAGATTATGTACTGGAAAAGCTGCCGGCGGTGGTTGACCGCCTGAGGCAGATGTCTCCGCTGTATTCAAAGTTTCTCAAGGAACAGAGGGGGTGATATAGATGCCTGTTTACAGTGAGAAGGTGATGCAGCATTTCATGAACCCGCAGAACGTGGGCGAGATATCAGATTACGATGGCATAGGTGAAATTGGCAATCCTGTCTGCGGCGACATGATGACTTTCTACATCAAGGTGAAAGACAACCGCATCCAGGATGTAAAATACAAAACCTTCGGCTGCGGCGCGGCCATCGCTGTTTCAAGCATGGTCAGCGAGATGGTCAAGGGCAAGACGCTGGAAGAAGCTCTGGCTGTTACGCCATCCATGGTAGCCAGGGAGCTGCAAGGGCTGCCCAAGAACAAGTATCACTGTTCCAACCTGGGTGCCCAGGCCCTGCGCAAGGCTATCAGGAACTACGCTGTAAAGAATAAAATAGATATACCCGGGCTTACTGATCAGGAAGAGCCGGAGGAGGAGGATGAACATGCCTGCGAAACGTAAAAAAGATCAAAAGCCATTAATATGCCGTTGCGTTTGCCCCTATTGCGACGTGGAGATGGTTATTGCAGAAGCGCCTTTCTGCCAGGTTTGCAAGGTCAGCTTTGGCCGGTGTCCCGGTTGTGGCGCTGTGATACTGGAAGAAAAGGCTACTAAATGCAGTAGTTGCGGTAAAGCGTTGGCCCAGGGGGTTACATAGAGATGGCCGAAAAAGACAAGATGACAATCATAATGTTTTCGGGTGAGATGGATAAAGTCCTGGCTGCCTTCAATATAGCCATCGGAGCTGCCGCATCAGGCATGGATGTGACCATATTCTTCACCTACTGGGGATTGAACGTGATAAAAAGGAATGAAGGCAGCATTAAGAGCAAGGGCGTTATGTGCAAAATGCTGAATTTCATGAACAGAGGTGGGGCTAAGAGGTTGCCGCTGTCCAAATTCCATATGTTCGGTATGGGTAAAAAGATGATGCAAAAGCTTATGCGGGATATCAATTTCCCTCAGGTGGATGAATTGATACAGACGGCTAAAGAGCTGGGCGTTAAATTCATTGTCTGCACCACGACTATAGGGATGATGGGTTTAACCAAAGAAGCTTTTATTCCAGAGGTCGATAGCTTTGCCGGCGTGGCCACCTATATTGCTGTAGCCCGCGAGAGCAAAATAAGCCTCTTTATATAGGAGAAAGGTTATGAAAGCTGACGTGAGTATTGACTGTGTGGGGTTGTATTGTCCTATGCCTATCGTGAATACTGCCAAGAAGATCCGGGATATGCAGTCCGGCCAGGTGCTGGAGGTTATCGCGGACGATGAGGGCGTAAAGCAGGATATGCCCAACTGGGCAAAGATGACGCGTAACGAATTCCTGGGTATTGAAGAAGAGAACGGTAGATACCACGTCTTTGTGCGCAAGTCTTAGCTAGCGCCAGGTTTCAAATTGCAACGTCTCATGGCGGTTGATATAATTTCTAGCATTGATTAATATAATTATTGGTCGTAAGCAGGTTTGAGAGAGGTTTAAAATGGCTGCAAAGCCGCGGAAAAGCGCTGTTCAAAACATAGTAAAGAATCTTTTGCAACTGGAAATTCCCGAGATTCAGAATGCCTCGAAAGAGCTGGCAGAGTGGATTAAGCAACTGGAGCAGCATAGCTTCAAGTTGCAACATTATGCCACTGAGATTGAAAGCTGGGCCGCCGAGGAAGAGGAAGCCGACACCATAGAGTTGACTGATTTAATCAAGGACCTGGAGGCCACACTTAGCGATATGCGTACAGGGAGAGCTATCGCGGGGCCTAGCTTGCCTGAAACCGAGGAAAGCCAGATCTCCCAAGACAGATTCGGGCGTGATTATGGCAGGAGCGGTCGTGTACTTAGGGATTCCAGAGGGATACCCAGAGCGGAGATAAAAGGAGCCGAAGAGAAGATAGCTGTAAAGCAGATCGAGCCGGCTCCAAAATCTGAAGAGGAAATAACAGAAGAGCCGGCTAAGACACCGCGGGGTGTGCTTGGCGCTAGAGATAGTGTCAAACCAAGAGCGAAATCCGAACTGCCGACAGGTGGCAAACAACTGGTAGTCCCGGGCAAGGCCCCTCACGGCGAAGAGGAAACCAGGGGTGGGTATATGACGCCCGAAGGGTTCCTTATAAGGAAGCTTCGCCCGTAACCGGGCTCATGCCCCTGTAGCTCAGAGGATAGAGCAGCGGTTTCCTAAACCGCGTGTCGTGCGTTCGACTCGCACCAGGGGTACCACAAAGCTAAATTAGCTCCCAAAATAGCTTTTTGCCACAAAAGTCCCCAGAAAAATAGCACCTAAAAGGAGATTACTTGGCAAAGCTTCCGAATGCTGACAAGGCTATCATTGAAGCTGGTAAGTTGAAGGATTATATCCTTTCTCCGGTGCACCCAGTAGGTCGCTTCAAGGCCGCTTTCTTTCGAAAGCTGGGATATTCGTTTGCAAACTGGGAGGTTTTGGAACAGCATCTGCGAGATCTTATTCTTACAGAAGATTTAACAAAGACAGAGGAGATGCGCTATGGGAAGAAATTCATCGTTGAGGGGCAGTTGGAGCGCCCATCAGGTGAAAAAGTGAAAGTTGTTACCGTATGGGTTATACTTGAAGGTGATAATATTCCAAGATTTGTTACAGTATACCCTGGAGGATAACGGTGAAGTTTGAAAAATTAGAATGTGTAGTTCTTGCTCATGATATAACTAAGCATGGCCTTCGGGCAGGAGACCTGGGCACAGTAGTGGAAATTTACCCAAAAGACGAATTAGAAGTTGAATTTGTAAGAGGATCTGGAGTTACCCAGGCGCTTCTGACGCTGACTGCGCATGATGTAAGGAAAATAGGTCCCTTTGATCTACCCGCCACACGACGCTTAGCTGAGGTGAAATAACTAACAGGCATCAGCAGACTCCCACTTATAGCTTTATCACCGATATCATAAGCCGCCGATAGGCGGCTTCTTTTGTCTCCGGGGCGTGGCAGTTAGCAGAATAGAGCACCCAAGAATACAGCAGGATAATTACCCCAATTTATATTGAATATTCCCCGATTTTCCTTTAAAATTATCAGGTAATTGACTGGGAGACTGACACGCTAATTGGGTAAACCTGGGGCAAAACGCTGAAGCTAAAAAGTCGTAAAAACACTCAAAATTACGACTAGACTTCCTAAACCGCGTGTCGTGCGTTCGACTCGCACCAGGGGTACCAAAATTTCTTAACTTTTTTATCCTTACTACTGACCTTTGGTTTTCGTTTGCGTTTATAGGTAATACTTTCCACGATCCAATCACGGCCAAACTTACGGCCAGGTATTTCACCACGTTGTAATAGTAAGCGCAGGTGCCTTTCAGTAATCCCTAATGTCCGGCACGCTTCTTTAGTTGTATACATCAGTTGTCCTCTTAGCTTTATTATAACCTTATGCGGTCGACTTCTGGGTATAGTGGCCCTTATATTTACCGTTCTATCTAAGCAAGAATTCAAATAGCTATTATCAGCCGGATATCTAACCTGTAAATTAGAACTTTGCCCTTGCCTCCCTAAGGCTATTTCAGGCCTATAAAACGCTAAAAAACATGGGCTGGCGGGTAACGCCGGGTTGTAAATAACCATCAGCATTGACCCAGTAAACAGCGGTTTAACCACGAGCTTTGACCCACCATTTTCACCAGCATTGACCCACCCGGGAAATAAATAAGTTACCATTGCCATAAACATTAAAAGGGGATGGCAGTGGCGTACTCTTCGTTACGAAGATTCGTGATACGCAACGGTTGGGGGCGTAACCCACATACCACTGTGCGCAAGTATCACTTTGTAGCCGCCACATCATTAATAGGTTTCCTAGATGAAGTGTTTAAGGGTGTGGTATTAAGGAGATTTATTTTCCCAAATTGTTATTCCCAGTGACATAATATTTACAGTATTAGTAAGAAAATTATAAAATTAATAATTGCTTAACAACTAAGCAGTGTTAATGTGATAATATAATAATAAGTCTATGTGGTGTACTATTTACTTGGAGGTGCCTCAACAATGACAAGATATACGCTAATTATTGCAGTGCTTGTAATCCTGGTTTTAGGGAGTACATTAAGTTGTGCATCTACTTATCGTAATGATCGGTTAGATAAGTTACAGGTACAGGTAGAGGCTCTCAACAACTCACTTTATGCAAACCAGCAAGAATTGGTATCAACTAGAAGGGCACTTATCGAAGCACAGGAAAAAGCAAATCTCTTAGAAATGCAGCTTCAAGTGACTCAAAAGAATGTATATACTTCCAGCGCATGTCCCGTTTGTCCTGAGCCCACTGTTGTCGTAGTATACGAACCAGTAAGATGGCCTTTATATTATCCATATCCTCCTCTTCCGCCCCGTCCGTATCCTCCGCCTCCACCCCATCCGTATCCTCCGCCTCCGCCTCCTCATCCTCTACCTCCAACACCGCCTATTCCACCACCACATCCTCCAACACCGCCTATTCCACCACCTCCTGCACCGCCACTTATAAGTAATGCCCCAATTCGCTTGGATTATCGTTAATAATTACCTAGCGGTGACCTGTAAAACTTCATACTATCCTGGAAGCTGAAAGACCGGGTGTAGCGCTGTACCAGCTCCAGGCTTTCCCAGCGTCCTAACTCTTTGATGGTCATAGTATCTATTCCGGCTTTGCGTAGTAATACGGCAAAGGTACGTCTGAAAGTATGTGGGTTACAGGTAATGCCATTCTTGACGTCAAGAATGTTTCCAGGATTTTATGAAAAAAATTCTGTGGGTTACATCTACATGTACTGTGCGTGCGCTCGGGGGGACACCCCCTGGCTGGCCTCTCGTGTATATTGGCGCTGATGATTCATTTTATACTCATTATCTATTATGCTATACCCCTACCCCTCTACCCCCTCACCCCTACTGGCCGCCGTTATGTCCGTTTGCACCAATACAACTACAGCATTGTTTTTGCTATCAGAGAAAAGCTAATGAAAAGCTAACAGACTGACCAAAACACAATGTAATTGATCAATACGTGACGAGTGACAATGTATCACCGTGCCCGAAGCTAAGAAAAAAACGCTTTAGCTAATATAGACAGTTTCCTAAACCGCGTGTCGTGCGTTCGACTCGCACCAGGGGTACTTTAAAAAACAGTATTTCTACTTAATTTTTTAACCATTATTTGCATTTACCTCCACCGTAGCATTTTTACTTAACTTTTTGCTTAACACATATCCTTAGTATGCTTTGTCTTAGGCTTCCTCTTAGTTAACTGGACTGCACCTCTATGACTTGATAATGGATTTATCATTGCCAGGTTCAGGGGTTCAGGCCAATTGACAGTGGGCATGGTAGGCCTATAATTTAACTCAAATTCGCATATAGGAGGCTGAATTATGGACCCGGTAATACTGGTGAATCTTACCCTGTGCGTCGTTATAGTTGTCATGGGGGTCTGGGAATACATCAGTACCAAATCTCGCGTTGAATTATACGTGGGGACAGCTTTCGGCCTATTTGGTATATCCCACCTGCTTACACTTCTCGGACTGGCAGCCGGCCTCACGTTGCCGCTCATCATAATCCGGCTGCTGGCATATCTGATCGTGATCTATGCTCTCTACATTGCCATCGCAAAGAAGAAAGAGAAAGCGTGAGGGTGTAGCGTTGACTGTACCCTTATGTGTGTGCCTATTTGATTGGGGAAAAATATCCAGCAGTTTTTGAGATGGCTGACACTTGCCATTTTTTACCTGGCTGATGTAAGATTTACTGCATTTACTTAACAGGGTTATTCAGGAAATATCCTGGTTGCGCGTTCGGCTGGCATCAGGCGTACTTTAAAAATTAAGAAAATTTTGTATAATTAGGGGCGTAGCTCAGCCTGGTAGAGCAGCGGTCTCCAAAACCGCGTGTCGTGGGTTCGAATCCTGCCGCCCCTGCCATGCCGAGGTGGTGGAATCTGGTAGACACGCCATCTTGAGGGGGTGGTGGGCGTAAGCCCGTAGGAGTTCAAATCTCCTCCTCGGCACCAAATTGAATATTGTCTTTAAGTGGAGCGAGCGGAAGTAATTCAGTGGTAGAATGCCTCCTTGCCAAGGAGGATGTCGCGAGTTCGAATCTCGTCTTCCGCTCCATTTTTATATTCGTGGCGGCGTAGCCAAGTGGTTAAGGCGGGGGTCTGCAAAACCCCTATGCAGCGGTTCAAATCCGCTCGCCGCCTCCAAAGATGCCGAGGTGGCGGAATGGCAGACGCGGCGGACTTAAAATCCGCTTCCCTCACGGGAGTGTGGGTTCGAGTCCCTCCCTCGGCACTTTCCCTCCTATTATTTCCTGATTCCCCTTTTGTTTAATATTAATTCGTTTTTCACCAGGTCCAGCATATAAGGGTATTTGGTGTCTGGCGAATTATTCTTATTGATGGGAAACAGAATACAATAGAGAGGACAACTAAAGATCTCAAGTATTAATTAAGGGAATTCTTGTTTTGCATTCAGGCAAGCTTGATGTTGCTTTCCTGACCGATATGTTCCAGGAACCGCAGGTACATCCTTGTCCTGAGCTCATTTCTAAACCGGTACGGTGTGACAAATTTACCCTTCAGCCATATCCGCTGCTCTTCGATATGTATCAGTACCCGGCGATTCGTCTCCGCTTCCTGTAAGAAGGCAGGATACTTATCCGCAAAGATCTCCTTGGATTGCATTAAGTAATCTTCGTCTTCTGTATTGATGATATCTTCGAGCAATTGTGCAGCCTTCTTGATATCGCTATCGGTAGATATAGGTATCCGTATCTCATCGAAAATATAGTCGCATTGCGCTGTCTTATTGCCTTTAATACTTTTAACACAGCCTTTGGAAAAATTCAGCACCGGTTTATCCAGCACAATCAAGTTGGGGATATGCAAGATCTTGCCTGTTAGCTCACCACCCAGCTTTTCATCCTCGCCGACTTCATCGAGAGTGAGGAAGAAGATGCCTATATGGCGCACGTCACCTTTGTAGGTATCGATACGTATCCTGTCGCCAACATGTAGCATATTGGAAAAGACTATGATGAAGTAGCCGAAATAGCTGGCGACGTATTTCTGCAAAGCCAGCGCCAGGCCGATGGCGATGATGGAAATGTAAATAGCCAGGTTGCTGTAAAGGGCTACTGCAACCAGAAGACCAACGGTTGAGAAGGCTATGACAATGGCAAGAATTCGTGTTTGCATATTGGGATTACTGCGGGGTGGCCGGCAAAACCTGTAAGAGGCCCGTGGCGTTATCCACGGTAATGTGGTAATCGCCGGGATAGCCCGCGTGGGTCATAAAGGTGATTTCCTCGCTTTGACCCGGCTTGAGCACCACTTCGTGGGCACCTTCGATCCTTTCGTTCACCCTGAATTCTGCCCGGTGATGCACCGTTTCGGTACCGGTATTCAATACGGTTGCTATTACGCCTATGGAGCTTCCCGGAAATGCCCTTTCGGGGAGTATCAATAAGCTCGTAATACTGGTGCTGTCAGGTACACCTACCGGTTTTGAAGCCTCTGCCCCGGCAGTCGAAATTGACTGGTAAGCGGATGCGAGCTGTCCGCTAACTATCTTTGGCTGTCTGGGTTTAAAGGGAAAGAGGGAAGCTATTCCGTAACTCTTGGAAACTGAGATGTCCGAAGATTGCTGCGCATTGACCAGAAAATTCAGGTGGGCGACTTCATCTTCAAGGTTTGATAACTTCTTTGCCGGATTTCTGGCAAGCTTCTGGAATTCATTTGCGGATAGATGCCCCACCTTGAACCTGGCATCCAGATTGGCAAATTCCTGCTTGTAAATCTCCAGCTCGTGCGTTCTTGACCGCAGCTTTTTATTTAATTCCTGCTTGATCTGCTCTATCCTGGATAAAGCGATTTTCAAGCTTGACGAATATTCGTTTTTCAGCGTTTTATACGACGAATCATTTACAGATTTATCGTCGTGAAGCCTCTCGAGGTTGGCCAGAAACAGCTCGACTTTCTCTTTGTGTAAAAAGGCGGCCTTGAGCTCTTTGTCCATCTTATTGATTCAGATTTTATCTAATAATAGCACTTTTTAAGACGATATTTTAAAAATTGAGTTTTTTAAACATGGGTTTTCCTGGTTAGCACATCCCTGACAGCCAGCTCGATATCCCTGGAAGTCAATCCATGCATCTCAAGGAGCTCATCCGGCTTGCCCGATCTGCAGTACATATCGTTTATGCCGAGAGACGCCACCGGCACGGGTCTATGCGCGACGAGAACCTGTGCAACGATGCTGCCCAGCCCGCCGTGCAAAAGATGCTCCTCTGCGGTGACAATTGCGCCGGTATCGGCCGCGGCAGCGATTATCGCCTGCTGGTCCGCCGGTTTCAAAGTGGACATATTCAGCACGCGACAGCGGATTCCTGACTTCTCCAGATTGCTGGCAGCTTCGAGCGCTTTAGCCACCATAACGCCTGTGGCTATGATTGTCGCGTCGCTTCCGTCCTTCAGTTTATCTGCCTTTCCCAGTTTAAAAGTGCACCCATTCGTATAAATGACAGGTGTTTTGGAGCGCCCCAGGCGGATATAAAACGGTCCGCTGGTTAATGCCGCCGACTTAATCACCTCCACCGTTTCTATGGCATCGGCAGGTACTATGACGCTGAAGTTGGGCAATGAGCAATATAGGGCCAGGTCTTCGATAGCCTGGTGCGATGAACCGTCTTCGCCGACGGTAATGCCGCCGTGTGTGGCCACGATCTTGACATCTGCCCCGGGCTGGGCGACGCACATACGCACCTGGTCAAAGCAACGGCCGGCAGCGAAAACAGCGAAAGTGCTTACAAAAGAGATTTTTCCGCAGTGAGCCAGCCCCGCGGCGATACCGATCATATTCTGCTCTGCGATACCGCATTCAAAGAAGCGCCCGGGGAATTGCCGGGCAAAGTATTTGGTCATGGTAGAGCGGGAAAGGTCGGCGTCAAGCACAACTATATCAGGATTTTCCTTTCCTAGTTCTGTGAGTATCCTGCCGTAGGCTTCACGGCTCGTCATTTCCGCAAAATCAATCATGACAGCTCTTTCAAGGCAATCTCCGTTTCAGATTTATTCGGAGCTTTCCCGTGAAAATCCACGTTATTCTCCATGAAGCTAACGCCCTTGCCCTTTATAGTATGCGCTATGATCACCGCCGGTTTGCCGCGGATGCTTCTCGCTTTCCCGATGGCATCGATTGTCTGTTTGATATCGTGGCCGTCAATCTCGAGGACCTCCCAGTTAAAGGCGCGCCATTTATCTATGAAAGGCTCAAGGTTCATGATGTCCCTGGTAAATCCATCGAGCTGTATCTTATTGAAGTCGACGATGGCAGTCAGGTTATCAAGCTTGTAGTTCGGGGCAAACATCGCCGCCTCCCATACCTGGCCTTCATCGCATTCCCCATCACCGAGAAGGACATAGGTATGGTAATCTTTTTCATCAAGCCTGGCGGCAAGAGCCATGCCTATGCCCACTGATAAACCTTGCCCCAGAGAACCTGTGGAGGCATCTACCCCCGGCGTCAGGTTGCTATCTGTATGGCCCTGGAGGCAGGTGCCGGCTTTTCTCAGGGTGGTAAGCCACTCCAGCGGGAAATAACCGCACTCGGCAAGCGTTGCATATAATATGGGAGCAGCATGCCCCTTGCTTAATACAAAACGGTCGCGGTCAGGCCACTTAGGATCCCTGGGATCATGTTTCATCATTTTAAAATAAAGCACGGTGATGATATCTGCAGCCGATAGAGAGCCGCCCGGATGGCCGCTTCCAGCAGTGGAAATCATGGTTATTACGTGGCGGCGCAGCTTCCGTGCGATGATCTCAAGGTCGCTTATGCTATAGTTTGCCATAAAATTAGGCTATTCGAAGTGCGGCGACGGCAATTGCTCAATTTAACGGGCCGGGTTATTTAAATTTGATTTATTATAAGCTACATAAGTCGGGTATGTCTATATAAGGCGGATGAGAATTTAACCGGTATTTTTTATTGAGAATAGTACGGCTCTAAATTATAATTCTAATTGTGATAATCGATTTTCATACGCACATATTTACGCATGGAGTCAAAGAGCGCCGCGACGAATACTGCTCGCATGACGCCTGCTTCGGTATGCTGTACTCAAAGCCCAACGCCAAGCTCTGTACGGCAGAGGAACTATTAAATGATATGGACGAACGAGGTATCGCTAAGTCGGTTATCCTGAATATAGGCTGGGTAAGTCACGAACTGTGCATTAAAAGCAACGATTATATCCTGGAATCCGCGGCCAAATACCCCGGCAGGCTGATCGGCTTTTGCTCCATTCAACCATCGAAACCTGAACATGCACTCAAGGAACTGGACAGGTGCCGTCAGGCGGGTGCTAAAGGAATAGGTGAGCTGCGTCCCGATGTGCAGGGATTCGATCTACGCAATGCCGGGTTAATGCGGCCTCTGTGTGATTATGCCGCAGAAAACAATATGATAATGCTGCTGCATTCATCTGAGCCTGTTGGTCATGAGTATGCGGGAAAGGGATCGGTGTCACCAGCCACTTTATACGGCTTTGTCAGCAGCTATCAAAAGTTGAAGGTTGTGCTGGCCCATCTGGGCGGCGGATTAGCGTTTTACGAGTCGATGCCTGAGGTCGCCAGGTCTCTAAGTAACACTTTCTATGACACGGCTGCTGCGCCCTTTCTTTACCGTTCTGAAGTATATATCGCATTAATGAGCATTACCGGTAGTAAAAAGCTGTTGTTCGGCAGCGACTGGCCGCTTATGGATCCCGTAAAGGTCGTGACACATATTGAGTCAGCTAATTTAAACGAAGCTGAAAAGCAGGACATCTTACATCTTAATGCAGAGAGGCTACTGTCCGCCTGATATAATAATTAAGGTTACGGGATATGACGGATGAACAGATAAGGGCTTTCATTGCCATAGAGCTCCCGGACGAGTTGAAAGGTAGACTGAGGAGTTTTCAGGCTCACCTGAAACTGCCGCGACACAGCTTTATTAAATGGGTATCGCCGGATTCAATACATTTGACGTTAAAGTTTTTAGGCAATGTCAATCTTAAAAAAATCGATTCTATTAAAGATGAAATGGGGAAAATTACAGCAGGCAAAAAGGCGTTCAAGCTGATAACGACGGAACCCGGCTGCTTTCCAAATCCAAAAAGGATACGTGTTTTCTGGCTTGGATTGAGTGGTGACGTTGAAATACTGGCTGAAATCCAGAGGGAGATAGATAAATCGTTGGCGAAACTGGGGTTTGCTGCAGAGGGTAGGCCTTTTTCGCCGCATCTCACGTTGGCGAGAGTAAAGGACGAATGCCTGCCCAGCGACAGATGGGATTTCGCGGAATTAATCGAAGGAGCTAAATTCGACCCTTGCTGCGAAATCAAGGTAGAAAAGATATCCCTGATGCGAAGCCAGTTAACTACCGCAGGCGCCATTTACAGCAGGTTGGCCGACTTCAAACTGCAGAAAACGTCCTGGTAATGACTGACTGCTAAGAATGTCGACGAGTTAAATTTGCCATCAAAATTTCTTTAATGCTATACTTATTTCATCCTTGGAGGAGGAGGAAAAATAGTGGATAACAATTCCTTACCCAAATGTTTGAAATGCAAAGTCGGCGATTTGGTCCCGCTGTCCGATTTCGGGAGCCAGGGGGCAGCGATACATTATAAAGCTTGGGTTTGCACCAATCCTGAATGCGGGTTTAACCTGAAAATCAGGAATGGCGACATATATTTGAACGAGCCAATTTTCAGCGGCGCCAGTCATACTCTTCGATCGCACTAAAATAAAGTCCCTATTAATCAAGATCAAACCAGTGCAATTAGAGTGCTTGTTTTGACCCAGCGGTTGAAACAGTTCCACAATGCTGCTATAAATCTTTTCTTTCCACGGCAGTGTATTGGTTGTGGGAAATTTGGGGACTTTGTTTGCGCCAGTTGTGCCAGGAAGCTACCGAGGTTACTGCCACCTCTATGCCAGCGGTGCGGCAGACCGGAGGCAAGTGGTACATGCTGTCCTTCGTGCTGGGGAAAACACGATGGCATAGACGCCATACGCTCCGTCTTTGTATTTGAGGGAACGGTGCGGGCAGCTATTCACGAATTCAAATATCGTAACCTGAGATCTATCTGTACCAGTTTAAGTAAGTTAATGGCCGAATATTACACTCAAAATTATATGTCAGGCGATATGCTATTGCCTGTGCCGTTACATGAAAAACGACTTCGGGAGCGTGGATATAACCAATCACAGTTATTGGCGGGCGAGTTGTCCAGCCTAATTTCGCTTCCTATGGAAGATAAATTTATCGCCCGTGTGAAAGACAGCCCACCGCAGGCGCGGACATCCAATGTCGCTAAACGCAGGGCAAATGTCCTGGACGCATTTGTCTGCCCGGCTCAAGAGGTGAGCGGAAAGGATATTATTCTTATCGATGATGTATGCACTTCCGGCGCCACCATGGAAGCCTGTGCCACTGCGTTGAAGGCCGCCGGCGCGAAACGGGTTCTGGGTTTCACCCTTGCGAGAGAAATATAAAGTTCGGGAGATACGCTATGGATATTCAAGTAGTAACCAAAAACCTGAATGTTTCAGAAGATATCAGAGAGTATGCTAAGAAAAAAATCGGGAAATTATCCAAATATATAAACAATATTATCTCCATCAAGGTGGAACTTTCCCAGGAGAAATCGAAGTCGCGCCAGCAGGTATATACCGCTCAGGCGACTTTGAATGTTAGCGGATTTCTGATAAGAGGCGAACAGAAAGCGGAGAGCGTCCGTGCTTCTATTGACTCTGTGGCAGATGTCATGGAAAGGCTTATACAGAAATTCAAGAAGAAATATGAAGTCAACAAAAACAGAGAATCAGAGTCGATACGCAACCCGGTTTTGCTGGAAGGGGAGCAGGCGGATTTTGAATTAGCAGGCTACAATATCGTTAAGATGAAGCGGTTTATGGTGAAACCCATGAGCGTGGAGCAGGCTATAGACCAGATGGATTTTCTGGGCCATGATTTCTTCCTGTTCCTGGATGCTGAAGAGGATGTGGTCAGCGTAGTGTATCGCCGTAAGGACGGTAAATACGGACTGATACAACCAGAGTTCTCGTGAAATAAAGCCTTGAGGCACCGGGTAGAGCATGATAGAAATTACAATTAAGAATTTCAAACTGCGGCTGGTCAAAGGAGATATTACCAGGGAAAAAGTTGACGCCATTGTGAACGCGGCAAACTCTGGGTTGATGGGTGGGGGAGGTGTGGACGGCGCCATCCACCGGGCAGGCGGGCCGATGATTCAGGAGGAATGCCGCACCATCGTCTCACAGATTGGAAGATTGCCTGCAGGGAAAGCGGTGATTACTACCGGCGGCAACCTGCCGGCTAAATTCGTCATTCATACAGTTGGACCGGTTTGGCACGGCGGCAGCTACAAAGAAGCTGAGGTCCTTGCCAGCTGTTATTTCGAGAGCTTGAAATTGGCGACATCCAGAGGATTAACAAGTATAGCGTTCCCTGCAATAAGCACCGGGGCTTACGGTTACCCGATCCAGGAAGCGGCAGAAGTGGCTATAAATGCGGTAAGGGATTATGTGTTAAATAACCAGGCCTCTATAGAAGTTGTACGCTTGGTGCTTTATGATGATTTCTCCTATAAAGTATATACAGGCGAATTTTCCAAAATAGCAAAAAAAGAACCCGTTTATAACAAAGATAAATAGTGTTTTATACCATATTTTCTACGAAGTTGGGGTGGATGGGCCTTCTGGGGTCCGAAAGGGGTTTGAAACGCCTAATCCTCCCCTCACAGTCATCAGAAATTGTAAAAAAAGAGCTGCAAACTACTTCTAAAGATCTATCTGTAAATGATGATTATTTTAAAGACGTAGTCCGGCAACTCAGGGATTATGTTCAGGGAGCTATAGTCGACTTTGATTGTAAACTTGATTTATCAGGCACCACAGACTTTCAACGGGGTGTCTGGTTTATTGCGGCCGGCATCCCACGTGGCGAAATCCGAAGCTATAAATGGGTAGCGAATCAACTGGGAAATTATCGTGCTTTCCGTGCCGTGGGACAGGCGCTGGCGCGAAATCCGATACCTGTAATCATACCCTGTCACAGGGTTATTTATGGGCATGGCAGACTGGGTGGATTCGGTGGAAAACGTAATATTGCGTCTATGAAAGAGATGTTGCTATTCCTTGAGGGCGTTAAAATCCGGAGAAACTCAGCGGCTCATGCTAGAGAATTAATCAGATCGTAAGCGGAGGTGCCTTTTGTTCAAACATTCATATGCTGAAGTAAACGGGATAAAGCTTCACTATGCCCATGAGGGGAAGGGTAAGCTAATCCTGTTTTTACATGGATTTCCCGAGTTCTGGTATATGTGGAAAAACCAGTTGAAAGAGTTTGCTAAAGATTACCTTGCCGTGGCACCTGATATGAGAGGATATAATCTATCTTCCAGGCCGCAGGAAGTAAGCCAGTATAAACAGAAAATATTGGTGGAAGATATCCGCCAGCTTGCGGAGCACCTCGGCCATAAGAAATTTGTGCTTGTCGCCCATGATTGGGGTGGTGCTGTAGCCTGGACTTTTGCCATGTTTTGCCCACAGTATCTGGAAAAACTGATAATCATCAATGCTCCGCATCCGGCTACATTTGAGAGGGAGCTAAGGAATAATCCCGGGCAAAGGAAGGCCAGCAGCTACATGCTGTTGTTCCGCAGTCCCGAAGCTGAGAAACGGCTATCTGAAAACAATTATTCGTTCTTACTTAATATGGCTTTCGGCGATATTATCAAACAGGGGTTTTTAAAGGATGAAGACATAAAGGAATATATTAGCGCATGGTCTCAACCCGGGGCATTAACCGGGGGGCTCAATTATTATCGAGCTACTAATGTAGAAGCGCTGGAAAACCCCGAGCAAGCAGCTCTAAAACCTGCTGTCGGCGATTTAGCACCGAAAATAAATGTCCCGACACTGGTTATCTGGGGGGAAAAAGACACTGCACTCCTGATGGGATGTATCGAAGGTATCGAGAAATATGTGACCGATATAAAAATAAGGCATGTGCCCGATGCCTCACACTGGATTGTAACTGAAAAGCCCGATCTGGTTAACGGGTATATCAGGGGATTTTTAAACGGGTAGTAGACTATTTTTCTAATAGCGCGTTAATAGCCAAGAATTAAATTAAGGTCTTGCATAAGACCGTTGCAATAATCGACTTTCAGTTCGGGTATTTCCATCCTGGTGACTTTTTCTCCCTCGCGGATAGCCAATTGGACGCTGTCGTTACCCGGGTGTTGCTTCAAGGTATCAATTATCTGCTGCAATTGCGTGAGGTCTCTATCGGCATTTTCACTTTGATTTATATTTATCACAAACTTCTTTGGCGGCCTGGAATGGTTTGGTTTGTGATCATCGGTTTTCTCTGGTTCTGCTTCGTATCGGTTAACTTTGACACAGGTGATGCCAGCTCTATCGTCCCGTACTTTCACATGGCCTTCCACGAGCAGGATATTGCCCTCTACCCATAAATCCTGCGTTTGATTATATACTTCAGTCCAGACTGTTACCTCAATACTCCCGTTAAGATCTTCAAGCGTTGCAATAATAAAAATCCGGTTGTTCTTGGTGGAGGCATGCCTTACAGAGGAAACCATTCCTGCAATTCTCACCCGTTCTCCAGCCATATCATTGTTGATTTCGCCGCACAATACCGTGGCATGTTCGGCCAATTTTGAGGCCAGCGCTGAGAGGGGATGCTCGGAGAAATAGACACCTGAAAGCTCTTTTTCCCAATCGAGTTTTTCCTGCAATGTAGTATCGAATTGATCGAGATTCAAAGCGGGCAGGGGAACCGAGACGGACTCACCGAAGATATCGAACATGCTGGACTGTCCCATTTCCCTTTGCCGCTGCTCTCGCTGAGATAGAGACATGATGCGCTCTAATGCCGCTAATAATGAACCGCGCTGCCCCAGGCAATCGAAGGCACCTGTTTTCATGAGGCTTTCAATAACCTTTTTATTTACCGAGCGAAGATCCACCCTCCTGCAAAAATCCTCGATGGATTTAAAAACACCGCCCTGCTCACGTGCAGTTATTATAGGTTCAACGGCAGAGGAACCGACGTTTTTTATCGAGGCCAGGCCAAACCTGATGCCGCAGGTACCATCGTCTTTTTCGATAGTGAAATTTGCATAGCTATGATTTATATCCGGTTTTCGCACGTCGAGACCCATGCGCCGGCATTCAGCGATGGCAGAGACCAGCCTGTCGGTTTTATCATAATAGGTATTAAGGAATGCAGTCATATATTCCACGGGGAAATTGGCTTTCAAGTAAGCTGTTTCATATGCAATACGCGCATAACTGACACTGTGCGCTTTATTAAAAGCGTAACCTGCGAATGGTTCGATTAATGCGAATATGGCGCTGGCCTCGTCCTCGGTATAGCCTTTCTTTTTAGCGCCGTCGATGAAGCTTTGCCTCTCCTTTTTCATGACCTCGGGTATCTTTTTGCCCATGGCTTTGCGGATGATATCGGCATGACCGAGGCTGTATCCGGCAAATGTCTGTACGATGAATAAGACCTGATCTTGATAAACGATAACACCGTAGGTATCTTCAAGTATGGGTATGAGATCAGGATGGGGATAATGCACTGTCTCAAGGCCGTGTTTTGCCTTAATAAAGGTGGGTATATGTTCCATGGGCCCCGGGCGGTAAAGGGCGACCATGGCTGCGATATCCATGAATTTGCTAGGTTTCAACTCTTTAATATTGCGACGCATACCGGCGCTTTCCAGCTGAAATATTCCAGTTGTCTCGCCCGACGCTAATAGCTCAAAGGTTTTGTGATCCTCCAGAGGCATATTTAAAAAGTCTATTTCAATGTTATGATCTTTCTGGATAACCTCTTTGGTTTTGGCAAGGAGAGTGAGGTTGGCCAGTCCAAGAAAATCCAGCTTGAGAAGACCCAGTTTGGCTACATTGTCCATGGAAAACTGGGTCATGGCAGAGTCCTGGTTACTATCCTTGCTTGCGCGTTGTAAGGGCATGTATTGGGTAAGCGGTTCCCTGGATATAACGACGCCGGCAGCATGTGTACTTGAATGCCGTGACATGCCCTCCGTTTTTTTGGCTGTATCAACCAGTTTGCGTAGGATTTCATCGGCGTTATACATATCTTGAAGTTCTTTGACTTCGATCATGGCGTCATCCAGCCTGATATTGGGGCGCGGCGGTATTAACCTGGCTACCTGATCAACAGTGCCATAGTTGAGTCCCAACGCCCTGCCGACGTCCCTGATGGCGGCTCTTGCACCCAGCGTCCCGAAAGTGATTATCTGGGCTACATGATCGGTACCATATTTCTGATTTACGTAGCCAATAATTTCGTCGCGCCGGTCATCCTGGAAATCAAGATCGATATCAGGCATCTCGCGCCGTTCCATGTTTAAGAAGCGCTCAAAGACCAGCTTGTATGTGAGTGGATTGATATCAGTGATGCTAAGACAATACAATGCCAGGCTGGCTGCCGCGCTGCCACGAACACCGAAAAAAATACCGCTATGCCGGACAAAGGATATCAAATCGTGAACGACCAGAAAATAATCGGCAAACTGCGTTTTTTCGATTACGTCCAGCTCGTATGCCAGTCTTTTTTCCGCTTCGGCGTCTCCATCGGGGAAACGTTCCTTAAAGCCTCGCCAGCAAAGGACGGATAAATGTGTCTGTGATGTTTTTCCCGGGGGAATTTCAACCTGGGGAAGATGAGGTTTACCGAATTCGATCTCAACATTACATAAGTTGGCTATGGTCTCTGTGTTAGATAATGCTTCGGGCAGGTCATTGTATTGCCTTTCCATTTCCTCGGGACTTTTCAAATAGAAAAAATCACCCGCCATCTTGAGGCGTTTCTCATCGTTTACTGTCGCGTTGGTGCCGATACACAGAAGCACATCGTGAATTCGCGCATCCTCTTTATTTACATAATGAACATCATTCGTGGCGACAAGCGGTATAGCAGCCTCAGAAGCGATTTTTATCAGGCCGTTGTTAATTTGCTCTAGCTCAGGTATCGGATGTCTTTGGATTTCAATGAAGAAGTATTGAAAGGTCTCTTTATACCACTTTGCTGCATCGAAGGCGTCTTGATGCCTGCCTTCAAGTATTAATCGTCCCAATTCGCCCTGGGCACAGCCTGAAAGTATTAGCAGGCCTTCTTTATATTGAGTGAGCAGTTTTTTATCTATGCGGGGCTTATAGTAAAAGCCTTCAAGATTGGCATGAGTAACCAGCTGGATGAGGTTATGGTACCCGGATTGATTTATTGCCAGTAAAGTTAGATGATAGTTTGATTTATCGACGGGTTCTTTGCTGCGGTAGTTATTGGCAGCAACATAGACTTCGCAGCCTATTATTGGTTTGATACCCGCATCCCTGGCGGCGATATAAAAATCAATCACGCCATACATATTGCCGTGATCTGTTATGGCCAGGCTGTGCATACCTAGTTCCTTAGCTTTGAGAATCAGTTGCGGAATACGGCAGCAACCATCAAGCAGACTGTATTCGGTGTGAACATGAAGGTGGGTAAACATATGATGTACCGGACGAATTGGTATAAAATTATAGCACAAGTTTTTTCGGCCAATATCAGGTGTACTGCGCCATTTTATATAGGTAAAACAAGCTTTATTTAAAGGAATGAGCAATGAAGATTTTTTTGCAGTTGATCTTGATACTATGGATTGTAATGGTACCGGTGCTGATTATTTCCAGTACGGTTAATGCCTTGGCAGGTTCCTTTGAGCTGTATAAATATGGATTCCAAAAATATAAGATCAGCGAAGTGACCGGTATAAATGACGAACAATTAAAACAGGCGGGGAAGAAACTGATAGATTACCTGAATGGTAGAACCGACTCTCCGCAAATAGTTGTCACTAACGGGAAGAGCAATTTTAATTTGTATAATGACATAGAATTGACCCACCTGGGAGATGTACGCAATATAGTCCAGCTATTTAAAATACTGCAAATAGTATCAATTGCTGCGCTCATACTTGCAGGAATTCTGCTTTACGCGAGAGCAGGAATACAAAAAATCCTTGGTGGGATACAGTTGGGATCCATATTGACCATCGGTTTTACGGTGGTATTGATAAGCTGGGCTCTAATTGATTTCCAAAGCTTGTTTTACTTGTTTCACATGGTCAGTTTTTCCAACGACCTGTGGATTCTTGATCCATCCAAGGATTATCTGATAATGATGTTCCCTCAGGAATTTTTCAACGATGCTGCATTGTTCATGATAGCAACAATCATAATCGTATCATTAATTATATTGACACTGGCATTCAGCTTACAAAAAGTCTTTATAAATAGCAAAAGTTTAACTGCCTGACGGCTATATCGTAGGTCAACAGGCCCTGACTAATTACCGCAAGTAGAGCAGCTACCAGAGCTGCAACTGCTGCAGGAGCTCCCGCCGCCTGAACCCGCCATTGAAGAGAGATAGCCCGGGTCGTCTTTGGCACGTGATACGAATCTGGAGATTGCCCTTTTCGAAGGCGTTTTGCATTTGGGGCAATTAGCGTCTTCCTCAGCTTTAGATATCGAGCACAGTAACTCGAACTTATTGTTGCACTTTGGACAGATATACTCATATATAGGCATCTTTTAACCTCGTAATAAATTTTGCTCAATTACTTTGCCAGAGTCAAATCGAGTCCGGTTCTCTTTTACAGAGGTAAATATTTTTGAAAAAGCCTTTATTTCTTAGAACAATTGTGTTAGAATAAGCCAGAAAAGCAAGGAGTTGATCGCGGAATTTGTATTTAATTATAAGGAGGGAAAATGGATACTGATAAGGAAAAAGTCGAAAAGGAAAGGGCGCTGGAGGTAGCAATAAGCCAAATAGAGAAGCAGTATGGCGCAGGTTCAATTATGAGCCTGGGCGAAAGGTCGGCCAGGGTAAAAGTCGAAGCTATTCCTACCGGTTCGTTAAGTCTCGATCTAGCTTTAGGCATCGGCGGCATACCTCGTGGCCGCGTAACTGAGATCTTCGGTGCAGAGGCTTCCGGTAAAACTACCCTTGCCCTCAATATAATTGCCCAGGCCCAAAAACTAGGCGGAAGGGTGCTTTATATCGATGCCGAGCATGCCCTGGATACTTACTACGCCACTATATGCGGCGTCAATGTGAATGCCATGAAAGGTGCACAGCCCGGAACGGGAGAGGAGGCGCTGGATATAGCTGAGCGTATGGTAAGGACACATGCCCTGGATGTGATCGTAATCGATAGCGTTGCTGCCCTCGTTCCCAGAGCTGAGATCGAGGGTGAAATGGGAGAATCCCATGTTGGGTTACAAGCCCGGCTCATGTCGCAGGCCCTGAGAAAGTTGACAGGGGAGATCAGCAAATCGAATACTTCGGTTGTATTTATCAATCAACTGCGTGAAAAAATAGGCGTCATTTTTGGAAGCCCGGAGGTTACCCCGGGTGGCCGGGCTTTAAAATTCTACAGTTCGGTCAGGATCGACTTGAGAAAAAGCGAGGTGATTAAGAATGGCTCTGAAATAATAGGGAACCGGGTGCGTGCTAAGGTTGTCAAGAACAAGATGGCACCGCCTTACCGCGTAGCTGAGTTCGATATCTTATTTAACTGCGGCATAAGCAAAGAGGGCGACATAATAGACCTTGGAGTCAGCCTGGGTATCATTAAAAAATCCGGCGCTTTCTTTGATTTCGGGGGCACTAAGCTTGGCCAGGGAAGGGAAAAGGCCAGAGAATATCTTCTGCAGCACCCGGAAATAGCTAATGAAATTGAAAAACAGATACGCGGTGCTGCCCTGTCGGCACATATTGTGGGTTCTGATAATAAAGATATCGCTGATTGATGCACGGCTAATATTTCGCAATTTACATACCGGTGATGCCTGAAATAAAACGGATCCGCGTTCTGCGCAAAGGCAGGATAAAAAGACCTGTAGAGATACTTATGGACGACGGGTCCACGTTTATTATTAATCGCGAAATAGCTACTAAAGCCGCACTTCATGTAGGAGATGACATTACACAAAAACAATTAGATAGTCTAATCAAGGAGGACCGTTACAAAACTTGCTATGACCTGGCTTTGTATTACCTGAGCTATCGTCCAAGAAGTGAAGCTGAGTTGAGGAATCACCTGGTGATCAAGCGTAAATTCAACAAAGATATAGTCAAAGACGTTATACAAAAACTGAAGGAATTGAAGCTAATAAATGACGTAGCCTTTGCCGAATTATGGAGGGACGACAGGATCAGGTATAAGCCGAAAAGCCGACTGATGATTAAACGTGAGCTGATGCAGAAAGGCGTAGACGCTGAAACGGTGGAAAGAATAACGAGCGGGCTTGATGATGAAGATAGTGCCTATAACGCGGGATTGAAGAAAGCCAGGTTGCTGAAGTCACTGGAATGGAAAGAATTTTACAAACGTTTAGCCGGTTATTTAGGCAGACGGGGATATAGCAGCGAGGTTACCAATTCGGTGGTGAGAAGGTTATGGCAATACGTAAATCCGAGTTTGCCCGGAGATAAATTTTTAAAATTTTAATATTTTACTGGTCGTAGGGATTTAAAGAATAGTATAATGATGTGTTGAGGATTTAATCTAAATGTATCAGCAAATCTGTTTTATATATGGAGAGAGGCAATTAAATGATCGATCTATGGATAGTTTATGTGATAATCGGCCTTGTTGCCGTTTTGTTTCTTCTAGTCGGTTATTTTGCACGCCAGCTACTGGCTAACCAGCAAGTACGTCACGCTCAGAATGAAGCGAAGAAATTATATGAGAGCGCGCAAGCTAAGTATGAGCAGATGGTGCTCGAAGCAAAAGAAGAGGCGGTTAAGGTAAGGGCTGCTGCAGAAGCTGAGAGCCGGGAACGTAGATACGAACTGCAAAGACTGGAACGGCGTTCGAGTCAACGCGAAGAACGCCTCGAGAGAAAGCTTGAAGCCCTGGATAGACGTGAAGGGAGCTTGATTGCTCGGGAAAAAGAGATAGAAGGAGCTAGATTACAGGTTGGAGAGATAAAAGACAGGCAACTTCAGCGTCTTGAAGCCATATCAGGGATGTCAAGCGATGAAGCCAAGCAGCAGCTTCTGCAGGCAGTTGAGGATGAAATAAGGGAGGATGCCAGCAGAAAGGTCCGCGAATGGGAAGTCCGCATAAAAGACGAAATCGACAATAAGGCACGTGATATTCTGGCTACGAGTATCCAGAGATGTGCCACTGACGTTGTGTCGGAAACCACTGTTTCCGTTGTATCCCTGCCCAATGATGATATGAAGGGCAGGTTGATAGGCCGTGAAGGAAGAAATATAAGAGCACTGGAACAGGCCACGGGCGTTGACCTGATCATTGACGATACCCCCGAATCGGTTACAATATCCAGTTTTGATCCTATCAGACGTGAGGTGGCGCGGGTTGCGCTCACCAATCTTATTCTCGATGGCCGTATTCACCCTGCACGCATTGAAGAGGTGGTTGAGAAAGCCAAATCAGAAGTTGAGACTACAATCCGCATGGAAGGTGATCAGGCCTCAAGAAAAGCCGGCGTGCAAGGCTTGCATCCCGAACTTATAAAATTATTAGGACGCCTGAAATTCAGGAAAAGTTTCGGGCAAAACGTATTAACTCACAGCCTTGAAGTAGCTCATATTGCCGGCATGCTGGCGGCTGAGATTGGCGTCAATGTAACCCTGGCCAAGAGAGCGGCGCTGTTGCATGATATAGGCAAGGCCGTTGACCATGAGGTAGAAGGTCCCCATGCTTTGATCGGTGCTAACCTGGTCAAACAGTGGGATAAATCGAACGAAGTAGTCCAGGCTATATCTGAACACCATGGCGAGGCAACGACCACAAGCGCGCTCGGTTTTATCCTTGCTACTGCGGATGCAATAAGCGGCTCTAGGCTTGGCGCACGACGTGAATCACTCGACCAATATATTAAAAGGATTGAAGCATTGGAGAATGTCGCCAGCAGCTTCCCGGGGGTGGAGAAGGCTTTTGCCATCCAGGCTGGCAGGGAAGTTCGCATAATGGTTAAACCGGAACAGGTAGACGATCTGGCTGCCATGCGCCTGGCACGCGATATCGCGAAGAAGATAGAAGAAAGCCTTGAATACCCGGGGCAGATAAGGGTGACGGTCATGCGCGAGGTAAGGGCGGTAGACTACGCTAAATGATCTAAACGAGGGCTGTTATTGAGAATCCTGGCAATCGGCGACATAGTAGGCAAGCCTGGCAGAAGAGCAGTGCAGCAATTTCTACCAGGCTTGATTCTTGAATTAGGGGTCGACCTGGTAGTTGCCAACGGTGAAAATTCGGCACACGGTATTGGTATAACGGTTAACACCGCACAAGAATTGCTGGATGCCGGGGTCGAAGTCATAACAACCGGCAATCATGTCTGGGCGCAACGTGAAATAATACCGTATCTTGATGGGAGATTGCCCATATTACGGCCCCTAAATTTTCCTCCAGGAGCCCCCGGAAAGGGCTATCTTATCATAAAGAATGTATTGGTGATCAACATAATCGGGCGGGTTTTTATTGGCGAATATGATTGCCCGTTCAGATCTATTAATACACTGCTCAACGAATTGACCACATTGCCAAAAGTCATCATCGTTGATTTCCATGCTGAAGCCACGTCTGAAAAAGTGGCACTGGGAAGATACCTGGATGGGAAGGTTAGCGCAGTTTTGGGTACACATACACATATAGGGACAATAGATAGCGGCATCTTGCCCAACGGGACAGGCTACGTGACTGATATCGGTATGACGGGACCGACGAATTCAATCATTGGCGATGATGTTGAAAATGTTCTGAATAGCTTTATTAACGGGATGCCACACAGGCTCTCTGTTGGCAAGGGGAAAGTAGCCATGGACGCGGTTTTACTGGATATAGATGATCGTACCGGGAAAGCCAGGAGTATAAAGCGGATTCGAGAAGAGGAAGCTGAAAGTTGACGTATGACCTGCATCTACATACTACCGCTTCTGATGGGAGGCTGAACCCGGATGAAATTGTCAGGCTTGCCGTAGAAAAGGGAATCGCAGTAATCGCAATCACAGATCATGATAGCGTAGGTGGTGTCGAAGACGCTATTAAAGAATCGCAAAAATTCCCGCAAATAAAAGTTGTTCCCGGAGTAGAGATAAATACGGATCTGCCGTCGGGAGAGCTTCACGTACTGGGTTATTTCATTGACTATAAAGACCCGGTGCTGATTAATTCACTTGAGAAAATTCGGGAATCCAGGGTAGGCCGGGCACAAAAAATGGTGGAGAAATTGCGCAACCTGGGCTTGCCTGTTGCATGGGATAGAGTGCAGGAACTGGCTAGGGGAGAGTCAATTTGTCGGCCACATATAGCGCAAGCGTTGCTTGAAAAGGGATACGTGAGCGCTGAGAGGGAGGCTTTTGATAAATATATTGGCCGCAACGGACCTGCATATGTCGAAAGGGAAAAAGTAAAACCTGCCGATGCAGTAGCCATGATAAAGAAAGCGGGCGGGTTACCCGTACTGGCGCATCCTGCCGACATAGCTGACCTCGAGAAATTGATCAGCGGGTTGAAAGCGGCCGGTCTTATAGGAATTGAAGCATACTACGGCGAATATGATGCACGGACAATGAACAGGCTAATAAGTATTGCCCGACGATATGGCTTGTTGACTACCGGCGGCACCGATTATCACCATTTTCAGGATGGCAGAGAGCCTGTGATTGGATCGGTCAATATCCCGGAAAAGTCGCTAGCCGATTTGTTTACTCGTGCCGGTAAACATATACACGATAATTAGATCTTTTCAGAGTGAATTTTAGCCGTATACGCTTTATACATTACTTTTATTTAGCGGCACCAGATAAGCGAAAATACGGATGGAACACCGGATAAAAAGTGATATAATATTGAGGTTTTTAAAGAAATAACCGCGAAAGGAGTAATATGGAAGCATCGCGAGAAATTTTCTGGCAAATCCCCTTTGCAGTCCAGATCACCCTTTACTTTGCAGCCATTGTCGCTGTCCTAATGATCGGTTATGTCGTTTATAAGAGGTATCAGATGTGGATGTTGGGCAGGCCGGAAAAGCGGTTCGATAACCCCGGCAAGAGAATAGGTGAGTTCATAAAACTGGGAATCCTTGACGGGGTATTCCACAGGCGATTTTTAAGGGATCCCTACCCCGGAATAATGCATTTCCTCATTTTTGTCGGTTGTATTCTTTTATTTGCTGGGGCCGGTCTCGATTTCCTGAATCATTATTTCTTTGAGATGCCTTTTAACGCTCCATTCATCCGCGGAGAAGTTTATGTGCTATTTGGCGGGCTATGGGATTTTGGTGGGTTGATGGTGCTGGTGGGTTTGTTGATGGCCTTTATAAGAAGGTATATTCAACGGCCAAAGAGGCTAAATACTATTCTCGATGACGGCATCGCACTCCTCATAATTCTTATTGTTGTTATTTCAGGTTTCTTAATCGAAGGATTCAGGATGATAGCCGCCACTCCTGAGCATCTTGGTTTGACTCAACCGGAATTTTATAGCCATCCCGGGTGGAGCCAGGCTTCGTTCGTAGGCTACTGGATAGCCGGCATGTTTGCCGGTTTGCCGGAAAGCACCAGGGTTCTTTGGTATCTGATCTTGTGGTATTCCCATGTCATTATAACTGTAGCTGCCGTTATTTATATCATTCTGTCCTGGGAAAAATTGACGCATATACTTATTTCGCCTGTTAATGTGCTTTTCAAGACTTCAAGGCCTAAGGGCGCGCTAAGCTATGTGAACCTGGAAACAGCCGAGACCTATGGTGTAGGCAAGATCGAGGATTTTACATGGAAACAAATTTTCGATCTCGATGCCTGTACGAACTGCGGTCGTTGCCAGGATAGGTGCCCCGCTTATTTGACCGATAAACCTCTCTCCCCACGAAAGGTTGTTCAGGACTTAAAAACACACTGGCTTGAACGCAGTCCGGCTCTCCTGGCTATAAAGAAGGCTAAAGTCAAAGCTGGTGGAAACGGTGGAGATACGGCGGCTCCGGCAGAATCCAGTGGTAACGGAAATGGTGCTAAAGCCATGGTTGGTGAGGTCATTTCCGAGGACGAAATCTGGTCGTGCACCACTTGTCGTGCCTGCCAGGATATTTGCCCGGTATTCATTGAACACATAGACAAGATTGTTGATATGAGGCGCCATCTGGTTCTTGATTTGGCCAAGGTACCGGAAACCGGTGAAGCCGTTCTTAAGTGTATAGAGGCAAGAGGCCATAGCTGTAAGGGTACTACGCTGACAAGGACAGATTGGGCTGCCGGATTAGACATCAAGCAGCTATCAGAAGATAGTAACGTAGAATATGTATTCTTCACTGGTTGTGCTGCGTCCCTGGAAGAGCGGAGCACCAGGATAGCCATAGCTACGGCGAAAATTCTCAAGGCCGCGGGTGTTAATTTCGGCATCCTCGGTGCTCAAGAGATGTGTTGCGGTGAACCTGCCCGCCGGCTTGGCAACGAGTATCTTTTCCAGACGCTGGCAGCGCAAAACGTGGAGTTATTCAAGGGCTACAATATCAAAAAGATAATTACGATGTGCCCGCATTGCTTCAACACATTAAAAAATGAGTACCCGCAGTTCGACGGCAACTTTGAGGTAATTCATCACAGTACAATTATCTCGCAGCTTATCACTGAGGGCAAGATAAAGCCCGCGGAATTGAGAGAGAATAAGATTACATACCATGACTCGTGCTATCTTGGCAGACACAATGATATTTACGATCCTCAGAGGCACGTATTACAGTCGATCAACAAGCTTCCCATAGTAGAAATGGAGCGGTCGCGCAACAACGGGTTCTGCTGCGGTGCTGGTGGTGGACGCTTCTGGATGGAGGAGCGCATCGGCAAGCGCATCAGCGAGGCAAGGATCGAGCAGGTGATTGAAACCGGTGCTGAGATAGTCGCCTCGGCCTGCCCGTATTGCGTCCAGATGTTCACTGACGCCATCAAGGCGAAGGGCGCAGAGGAAACGTTGAAAGCTTTCGATATAGCCGAGCTTGTGGCAGAGTCGCTGAACGGCAACAAGAAATAGGGTAAGTTTTCTAGCACAAATATTTTTTTTTGGGGGGGGGTCTATGTTTGATAGATCGAAGTGCAATCTCTGTGGAGATTGCCTGGTCAGATGCCAGTACATTGGCTATGATAAGGCTAAAGCTGTACAGCAAATATCCGAGATAATTGAAGGTAAAAACGCAGAGATATTGCGTGATTGCATTACGTGTGTTGGCTGCAACGAATATTGTCCTACAGGCGCCGATCCATTCGACCTGATAAACGAGCTCCAGGAGAAATACGCAGCCCTTCCCGTATCTGAAAGAACACGCGGCACCATGGATATGGCGCCTCTGGTACCGAGTGAAATCAGGGTGGGGCAACCCGGTAAACCAGTCCTTTCCCTTTGTATTATGGAAAGATTGTTGCCTGCCGATGCCATTCAAGGGAAGCTATTTGATGAGCTGACCATTCTCAAAGGAGGCGATTATTTTTGCTACATCGGGTACGTACATATCGGGGTTGCCAGCCCTCCGCTTAAAAACGCCAGGAAATTCGTAGATAACCTGGCAGCAACAGGCGCTAAAGAGATCGTCTTTTTACATGACGATTGCTGGGTGGAATGTAATAAAAAAGTACCTGAAGCTGGTGTTACTCTACCTTTCAAGCCAGTTCACGTACTTGAATATCTGCGCAATTATCTTAAAGATAATAAATCTAACATTAGCAAGCTAAATATAAAGATCGCCTATCAGCGGCCCTGCGCTTCGCGTTACACTCCTGAAAAGGATTCCCTTGTAGACGAAATATTCGAATTGACGGGTGTGGAGAGGGTAGCAAGGCGGCACGACAGAGAAAATGCTCTATGCTGTGGAGCTGCAATACTGGGGGTCTATCGCGAAAGAGCGCCAAAATACCAGGAAATGAATATTGAAGACGCGCTGAGAAACGGGGCAGAAGCCATGGTAACTCTGTGTCCTATGTGTTACCGGATATTGAGCAAAGTCGCTCCTGAACGCGGTCTTCCAGTAATCTATATAACTGATCTGTGCCGCATGGCCCTGGGTGAAAAGACATTTCCCGGTAAATAACCGCTCATCTCCTTATTCCGTCACATGTCGATCTCCATAAGTCCAAGCTTGAGATCAATTTGAAACAAGGGAATGCTTAAATCAACGAAAAACATATTTAAAATGCATGGGCGGCGGATTGACCACGCATTACATAACTATATTTATTTCGTTTATTACGATAAATATGTCAAGGCTTTCCTTGGGGTGGGCAGGCTGGTGGTTAAGTATCTGGGGAAATTTCGATTTAGTTCAATAGCTTTTCAAAAAATATTCGAAGGCTATCATGCCAAGGTAATAACAATTAATGATGCGCGCAAGATATTGTCCTTGAACCAGGATATATTACTGGGCCCGGACTATTCAAAGAAAATTATCCCCTATGCTATAGCCAACAAGATCATATTCAGCGAACCTCAATTCATAGCGGTCATGGACTGCCCCTGCCGCTTATCCCGAAAGAACTATTGCCAGCCGGTCAACGTGTGTATGGCGGTTGGCAGGACTACCGCAGAATTCTGGTTAGATCATTGCAAAAAATACCATGTAAGGAAAATAGACCAGAAGCATGCGCTTGAGATTTTATATAAGTCAGTTCAAAACGGCAGGATTATCACCGCCTGGTTCAAGACGGAGACCGGTGGTCGGACAGGCGTGATATGTTCTTGTTGTTCCTGCTGCTGCGGAGGGCTGGAGGGCATGCGCCTTGCCAGAAAGCTGCCAGGCGGCACAGGGATTACCAATATTATTCCATCCGGTTATTCAATTGAAATAGATTATTCAATCTGCTCTGCCTGCGGTGAATGTACGCGAATATGCATATTCGACGCACAAGTAGTAGGTGAAGATAGTAAACCCATATATAGGAGAGAAGCCTGCCTCGGTTGCGGCACCTGTGTGGTCAAATGCAAAACCGGAGCACGCAAGCTGGTAAGAGACGAAGACAAAGGACTCCCGCTTGATATAGACTTAGCTAAAGATTTGCTGGGGCAACCCGACAGGTATGTGTATATTGTATAATTCGTAGCTGTAAGTTTTTAAGAAACAAAAGACATTTCCGAGTATAAATACCTATATTTATGCAAGACTGCCCTCCAAAGCCTTGAAAGAAGACCCTTGCCTGGTCGGGCGGTGTCATTGTATTCATGACCCTGCAATGTTTTTCCTCACTCGTGTTTCAGGCCTATATAACGTTAAAAAAGCACGGTCTGGCGGGTCGTGCCGGTGGCTATTGTTATTTCCTGTAGATAGTCTATAATGGCGGGCATGAAGGGTAGCAGGGGCAAGGTAATATTGGTTGCTTCTGGCCGGCCGTAGGGGTGAAGTCCAGGTTTGTTTTATATTCGAGTAATATAAGTTCTATAACAAAGGAGGTGGGCAATGAAAAGGATATTTGTTTTAATTACTTTGCTGTTGGTAACAATCGCAGGATGTATAAATATTACACAGCCGCTACCTGCGCCAGTAGTCACACCGCCGGCAATAGTAGCATTCAGCGCCAGTCCTACTGAGATGAAGGCTGGTGAGTCAGCAACGCTGCTCTGGAACGTTACAGGAGCGACGTCTGTTACCATAGACCAGGGTGTAGACAAGGTGGCTGCGGCTGGTACCAAAACGGTATCACCGGCCAAAACCACTATTTATACTTTAACAGCCACAAATTCTGCCGGAACAAATACCCAAACTGTAACTCTAACGGTCGGGGGGTTGAGTATAATACCTGGACTGGAAAGGCGAAAATTTCCTCCAATCACACTCACTGAAACTGTCTTTGACTTCATAGATGCAGCGCCTAATGCTTCTTGGCGGAGTCATCTTGGTGCTGTGACCTTCCTTAAAAGCTACCCCGATAATGCTAACATTTACTATTTATACAATCAGAAGTTGGAAGACGGCAACGTCTATCCAAAGGTATTGATGACTTCTTATAATTATTATCATAATCCCCAAAGCTTTATACAAGGTACGTATGATGAGATAACAATACCCACAGACGCACGTTTTGTTGCCAAAGTAGGTCTCACATCAGGTAATGCCCCTGCGTGCAGTGTCAGGTTTTGTGTTAGTTTCACTGAGACTTCAACTAGCAATGTAACTTCTTTTGACTGCATACTCGCTACACCTGACAATAAATTGGATACTTTCAACATTGACTTATCAAATATCGTCGGCAAAACTGGAAAATTTTCCCTTCGTACAACACCTAGCACCACTGTATACCCCGAGTACGGGGTTTGGGTAGATACTAAGATGATACATTAGGTTGAGGACTGAACCCCTGAAACTGGTTGACTGAGGTAAGGATTACTGGTCTGGATAGCTACGAGGGGGCTGCTGATTAATGCTATCGCTGCGGAGCACCTCAAGCCTGTATTCCAGCATAGCCTTGAAATAAAACCGTTACCTGGCTGGGTGGTGTCTATGTACTCGTTAACCCCGCACTGTTTTCCCCACTCGTGGTTCAGGCCTATATACCGCTAAAAAAGCATGGTCTGGCGGGTCACGCCAGGAGGGCCCGGAGGAGTCATTGACAGCCGCGTTGCAAAGGAATATTATCATGATAGGGGCAATGGAAGGATGATAATTGCTTAGGTGCGAATTGAAATGGGAAATCCCGGTTAAATAGGTAACAATACGTATATATTTTGAATACGAAATTTATTAAAATACAAATAGTTACAAATAAATGTACTAAAAAAGGAGGTATCTTATGAGCAAAGCTTGGGGATTAATCAGTTTCATTTTGTTTTGCCTGGGTGTGGTACTGGCTGTCGTCGGAGGTTTAGCGCTACCTGAGAACGCCTTAGTCGGCGTTTTACTCGCAATCTTCGGCCTTATCATCGGTATTATATATGTGGCCGTCGTTAAAGACAGCCAGGAAATTAACACACTGCTTCTTGCCACTATCGCCCTTTTGGCGATGGCAGCTGCCTTTGCTCCTATTACGTTTCTTGGCGTTGGTAAGATAGCAGCCAGTATACTGGTATATTTTGCTGCTTTAATGTCACCTGTGGCACTTCTCGCTGCAATAAAAGCATTACTGCGAGTCGGCTTCGGTTCACGCATCAAAATGTAAGAATTTCTGATTCGTAGTCAAGATTAAATATCTAAAATAGCTGTGACAGGTTCCTTTCACTCAAGCATGAAAGGCCTGGCTGGCACAGCTATTTTATTACTTCTTTAATTCGCGGCTGCCTGAACCGGGAAAAATAATTTTATATTAAAGCATACATACCGTCTTGATAGTTAATTAGCAATAAAATGACGGCTATTACCAGTGAAGCCGTGCTAGCTATTTGAAGGATAGAATACGTTTTATTATTCATATGCCATTGACCCCCGGCACATTATAGCTAATAAAATCCCGCAATTTAAGCCGTCTCTTTAATCAACAAGCCTTGATTTATGACCTTAACGTTAGAAGATGATGAAATCGGTAGGGGTGTCTGCTGTTACTCCCTTCTTTAAGGCTGTTAAATGGCATGTCAGCGCGAAATTGACGGCTATAGTAGAGACTTCACAACTTCTTAACAATTCATTGTTATAATGAATGTAGGAATAAATAGTGGGAGGTAATCAGATGACAAAGCCATGGATGCCCGCTGTTGCTGGAATTCTAGATATCGTTTCCGGTTTTCTTGGCTTACTTGCAGGCATTTTTCTGACACTTGCACCGCAGTTTATAGGAGCAATCTCAAGGATGCCGAGATTTGGAATGCATCCTCAATTACCGGAGGCTTTTTATCCAGGTTTGGGGGCAGCACTTATTGTTATCGGGATATTGTCCATAATTGGTGGTGTTTATGCCCTTAGGATAAAAGGTTGGGGGATGGCACTAACCGGCTCGATATGCGCCACCTTATGCGGTCGACTTCTGGGAGTAGTGGCCCTTATATTTACCGTTCTATCTAAGCCAGATTTTAAGTAATCACCTTGAGCACAAAACTAACGAATATATTAGGACTTTACGCTTGTTTCGTTAAGTCTGTTTCAAAGGCAGTGCGTGCGAAATTGACCATGTCTGGGTGGTGCAGACAATGCCATTTTAGTTGAGGTTAGTCAATTAGTTATTAGCGTATCAGGTTACGTTTACTTATAAAGAACCTGGTTAATCCCTTTCTCCTCTGGTTGGCCCCACTCTTTGGGATGCATATAGAGACCTTTTTCATTGGCTGGCTTCTCCGGCTCCACCACAATGGGATGCGCCTTGGCATAAACATCTTTCCTGATGCCGGTGACCTGCCAGGAGACCTTCATGCCTGAAGTGCCGCCGGCTATTTTAAACTGGTTACCCGCTATTTCCCCAGCAATATAGAGATTGGGCCCCGGCACCCCAATGGCAGTAAGCTGGTAACGGAAGTCGCGGTTGAGTGCCTCGAAATAGGGTGGTAATTCCACCACCGCTTCGCCTTTTTCATCCAGCAACACATTGCCATCGTAGATGTTCTTGATGTCGGGGGATTCCACCACCGAGTGCTGGAGGTACTTGTTCTCCGGGTCCAAGGGGTGGTCGATTTTGAATTGGTCAATCCCTTTAGTCAGTGTACCGTAGACAGAAAGGTCGCCTGTGACAACGACATAGCCATGGAAATAACCCGCGTGGCCACTGACGCTCTCTCCATACACACCTTTGCCTGTATTGCTGCGGCCATATACGCCGGTGTTGCTTGTGCTAGTGCCGTATATACCCATACCGTTAATGCTGGTGCCGGCAGCACCGGTGCCACTGCCGTCGCTATTACCATGCACGGCGTTCCCGGTTGCAGAGTACGTTTTGAGCGTGGCGCCGCTGTCCGGTTTTGTACCTATGCCTACCCTGCCGCTGGTGTCAACCGTAAGCCTCGGAGTCATTGCACCACCTGACGGCGCTGTGAAGATGCTGAAGCCTGTACCTTTTGACGCCGATTGACATACGCCGAGGATATACCTGAGAGTGGGAGACCTATACAGTATTATGCCAGCCGGGTCAGCTGTACTCTGAAATACTGCATTACCTACGACGTGTAGTTGCTGTGCAGGACTGTTTGTCCCTATGCCAACTTTGCCAAAGATGCCGGTATCGGCCAGAGTCCCGATCTTGGCTGCGGGATTTGCTTCCTGCGCCTTATAATCAGAAGAAAAGGTGCTGCCGTATGGTTGAATTTCGCCACCGCTCCCCCCGGTCGCTGTGGTTAGAGCATTCGCTGCCAGCACCACTGAACCAGAGTTCAACTCACCCAAGCCTGATATCCCTAGCATTGACATCACTAGTATTACCATGATCACCGACATCAACAGAAGCTGCCACTTGTCAACTTTTTGTCCCATCTGATTTACCTCCTCCAGACGATACTAATTTCAAATTAGAATAAATAGCTTTCGTTAATCTAAGTTAGTCAAACGGATTACAGAAGGAAAGATACTGCTTATCGTAATTACCAGCCCTTTTTTTACCTCAAACTCCCACCTTTAATGCAAACTAAGGAAATTGAAAGTGGCTCCTCGGGTAGGATTCGAACCTACAACCTAGCGGTTAACAGCCGCCCGCTCTACCATTGAGCTACCGAGGAATGAGCTTACCAGAAAAACATAAATCAGCAAGAGCTCATACGAAAATGGCGGCGATATTATAGCATCCTGAATGTGGTATGAGCAAAATTGTAAATAAGACAACGCGCTAACGCGACATCATCTGAGAATAAATCTTTTGAACCTGCTGTCTTGTTTCCTCCAGCGTGCCATCGTTATTGATAACGAAATCGGCGAGTTTCATTTTCTCAGTTACAGGTTTCTGCGCTTTGATACGATTGCGAGCATCTGCTTCCTTCACTCCGCGTGCGGTTAGTCTTTTTAGCTGTATCTCCGGTGATGCATAGACCACTATTATTTTTTCAACCAGCAACATGGCGATTTCTCGATTTGCTTCAAGTAGAAGCGGAATATCCTTAACTATCAAACCGTCAGGATCGAATTGTTTTCTTGCTTCGGTTAAGCGCTGGTCTTCTTTCAGTACTTCAGGATGCACAAAGGAATTAAGCTTTTGCAGCTTTTCCGGGTTATTGAACACGATATCGGCAAGTTTTTGCCTGTTTATTGTTTTATTTTCGTTTAGAACTTCCTGGCCAAAGTAACCAACGATATCCTGCCAGGCTTTTTTACCCGGTTCTACAACCTTGCGCGCCAGCTCGTCTGCATCGATTACGTAGGCACCCATGTCCTGAAACATCCTTGCTACAGTGCTCTTGCCTGTTCCTATTGTCCCCGTTATACCGGCGATGATCATTGAGTATGATTGTTATATGGGGATCCGATGAACCTTCCCGCTTTTAACTCAGCGATTAGTTCGGCCTCATCCCATATATCCTTTTGGAATATGGTAACACATTTACCCAGTTCATCGGGAAAATGAGCATCGCTGCCTCCGGTGGTGCTCAAGCCGAGCTTATTGGCTAATTGACAGGCTAACATGTTATTGCCTTCCATGTTCCGGCCGTTAAAGCCTTCAAGAGCGTCGATCTTGTCGAAGACAGGCCTTTTCAGGACAATCTCTGCAGCAGTGTCGAAATCTGTTATTGTTGAGCAGGGAAACCCACGGAAGGGGTGCGCGGCGATCATGAAGCCACCGGCTTTGGTGACAAGGTTACGCAGTTTTTGAACATCAATCACAGTGGTGAAGTTCATGTTTAGACCAAAAACAAGTATTTCACCACCCTCACGTACCATTACCTCAACCCCACGAAATACAGGGAAATGGTATTTTAAACTCAGTCCAAGTATATCCGGTAGTTCCCAGGCCCTATCGTGCTCAGTGAAACAAATACCATCAAGGCCCATGTTCATAGCGGTCTGGATTGCTTCTTCGGGGTCCATCCGGCTATCAGGCGATAGTTTGCTGGTATGTATGTGGAGATCAACTTTCATGATTCATGATCGCAAAGGCAATGAGTTAAATTCTCAGGATATAAAAATATGTGAGCCAATTGCAGGACACGACCCCAATTGGCTCACTCTGGAATTATGGTATCACTTTTTAGTCGTCTACTACAAATACATTGGCAAATTAAATTGAGTACTCGCCTAAAAAGGACTAAAGGCCGAGCTGTTGGGCAACTATGTTTCTATGGAAGTCTGCATCTCCATAGGCGAGCTCTCCAGCCTTGGCACGGCGGAAGTAGAGATGCATGTCATGATCCATGGTAAAGCCGATCGCACCGAAAATCTGGTGCGCAAGTACGGCCACACGCTTAAATGCCTCGCTGGTCCATGCTTTTGCCATAGATACTTCCTTGTCAGCGGATAATCCCTCGCTGACCGCCCAGGCTGCTTTATAGGTTATAAACCGTGAGCCATCCACGTCGGTAACCATATTGGCGCAGTAGTGCTGGATTGCCTGGAAACTGCCGATGGGACGGTTAAACTGCACCCTTTCCTTGGCGTAATTTACTGCCATATCCAGTGAGGCTTGGGCGCCTCCTACCATCTCCGCACACTTGGCCACGGCTGCCTTCTTCAATAATGATTCGATTACACTCCAGCCTTTATCCAGCTTACCTATAATATGCGCTTTGGGAACTTGGACATTTTTAAATATAACCTCACATAACTTATCGCGTGCCAGCGTTTTAAGCAGGGTGCATTTAACTCCTGCGCTTTTTGCATCGATGAGAAAAATGGTGATTCCGTCGTCCGTATTTGAGCTCTTTTTAGTTCGTGCGACTACTAGCATATAATCGGCAACATTGGCATCGGGCACGAAAAGCTTGGTACCATTCAACATATAGCCATCCCCTTTGGCTTTTGCAGTGGTATCTATTGATGATGCAGTATATGTGCCATCCAATTCTGTAAGCGCGACGGTTATTATCAGTTCCCCTGTGCATATCTTACTGAGATATTCCTTTTTCTGCTCCTCATTGCCAGCTTCAAGGAGAGTATACCCGGCTAATACAACCGTCGAAAAGAAAGGACCTGGTACTATGTTATAGCCCATCTCATCCAGGAGTACTGTTAGATCGAGAAAACTACCTCCATTTCCCCCGTATTTCTCCGGGAAGGCTAGCCCCATCCATCCTAACTGCGCCATCTTATTCCAAAGGTCTTTGGAATAACCCATGTCGCTTTCATCCAGTTCCCTGACCAGCTTCTTGGGACACTCCTTAGCCAGGAATTCGTGTGCCAATTTCTTCAACATTTCCTGCTCTTCAGTTAAACCCAGATCCATTTTAACCTCCCTGATTAGTCTATTTAAAATACCGTTAATGCGTGTGAATAATCTACTTGCGAGGAAGCCCCAGCCCCCTTTGAGCAATTATATTACGCTGGATCTCGGACGTGCCGGCGCCAATGACCGCAGATAGCGAATCAAGGTAACCGAGGTATACTCTTCCATCCATTGTTGCGTATGGTGAACCATGATCTAATTGCCCGTAAAGCCCCAATACTTCCATACCGATATCTGCTAACTTTCTGCTGAGTCGTGTCGTGATAAGTTTTAAAGCTGAAGCTTCAATGTTGGGGAAAAGGTTCCTGTCCATCATCCATGCTGTTTTGAAAAAGAACATGTAGGCTATTTCTATTTCAATGGCGAGATCTGCCAGCTTCTTTTTTATAATGGGATGCGAACTGATTAGTTTGCCGTCGCGCTTCGTCTCCCTCGCATACTGAACGATTTCTTCGAATTGCTTGCGGAATCCTCCTATAGCTATTGCTAGCCTTTCGAAGTCAAGGGCTACCATGAGATGGTAAAAGCCCATATTCATCTCACCGACAATGTTTTTCTTGGGTACCCGAACATTATCGAAAAATACTTCGTTAAAGGAGTGAAACCCGACGATATTTATAAGTGGACGTATTGTTATACCCGGCGTTTTGTTATCAACGATAAAGAGAGTTGTTCCTCTGTGCGCTGGAGCATTCATATCGGTCCTGGCAACCATCCAACCGTAGTCGGATACATGTGCCCCGCTGCTCCAGATTTTCTGGCCATTTACAACCAGGTAATCGCCATCTTCAATTGCCCTTGTCTGGATTGCTGAGAGATCGGAACCAGCGTTGGGTTCGCTGTAAGCCAGCCAGAATCTCAGGTTCCCTCTAATTATCTTTGGGATCCATTCTTTTTTTAGCTCTTCGCTGCCAAACCGCATAATCGTAGGCGCGGCAATCAATGTTGAGACGTCTGTACCAGGCGCTCTGTGATAGCTCAGGCGCTCTGCGAAGATAGCTTGCTCTATAAATGAGCGTCCTCCACCTCCCAACTCCTTGGGCCAGGCCATCGTTAGCCAGCCCTCCTCAGACATACGCTCCCTGAACTTTTCGATGGCCGGGTCACGCACTTCAAATTCTCTGATTGTGCCATAACCACCAGGCCAGTAAAGGCTGTTTTCAGCGTAGCCTGGAGGCATTGCTGACAGGATAAACTTATCTACTTCTTTCTGAAATTGCCTTTCTTTTTCACTTAGATGAAAATCCATACTTATCTCCCTGCCATCGGTAAGTAAATACTTAAATCTATTTACGCGGAAGACCGAGGCCTCTCATGGCAATGATGTTTTTCTGTATCTCGTTGGTTCCTCCTCCAACACCAATGGACAGGGATGCCAGGTAGCTTCTCGCTATCTCAGCTTTACCAATTGCCCACTTGGAGCCATCCATTATTTGACCGTATTTGCCGAGCACGCGCATGCCGACGTCTGACATACGTCTCAACAGCTCACTGCCAAATAGCATAGCCATCGAAGACTCATAATTTGAGTGGCCTCCCTTGCTGTAAATCCAGGCAATGCGGTAACATAGCATCCTCGCCACCTCAATCTCAATCGCCATCTCAGCCAATTCATATCTCAGCATAGGATCCTCAGATAAAAACCTGCCATCGCGTTTGGTGGATTTTGCATATCCGACTAAGAAATCGAGGAGCAACTGATTAGCTGCTGCCGTTTGAACACCGGATCGCTCGAAATCGAGAGCGACAGCCAGCTGGAACCATCCATTATTTTTTTCCCCGACAAGATTCTCCTTTGGGATGCGCACATCATCGAAGAACACTTCGTTGAATGAATGACACCCGATGACATTAATCAAGGGACGAACTGTGATACCAGGGGTTTTCATATCGACAACAAACATGCTCATATTCCTGTGCTTGGGTGCATCGGGATCGGTTACAGCGGCCAGCCAGCAGTAATCCGCATAATGAGCGTAGCTGCACCATATTTTTTGACCGTTTACAATGTACTCATCCCCTTTTTCCGTAGCCCTGGTTTGAAGTGAGGCAAGATCGGAGCCGGCGTTAGGTTCGCTGTAGCCGAGACAGAATACGATATCACCTTGGGCTACCCTGGAACTATAGTCCTTTATTTGTTGCTCATTACCGAAATGCTGTAAAGCCATACCCACCCAGTTAACCGTTATCTCAGTCTCCACGCCTACGGGGGCATTGTGATAAGTGAGTTCTTCAGCGAGTATTAGCCTTTTTATATGTCCCAGATCGGCTCCGCCACATTCTTTGGGATAAGCGGGAGCAAGCCATCCCTTAACGCCAAGTTTTTTTTGGAATTCCCTTGCAATCTTCCAGGATTCATCAGTTTCCTGCCAGAAGCCTGTGGCAAGCTCAAACCAGCGTGGAGGTATATTTGCCTTTAACCAGTCCTTGATTTCCTGCCTGAATGTTTCTTCCTCCGCTGTGAATTTGAAATCCATCTGGAACCTCCTCCCGGTTAAATTACTGATAAAGTAGTCTGAATTATGGGATTGTTTAAATAACGAATGTATTGCATGTAATTCCACCCTATATACTAGGTGCACTGAATCCAAAGAGGAATTTTACAGTATTATCAGCGTTAATTCAATAATTAATTGAACCGTTAATTAATTAAATCCCTCCGCAAACAAAATGTAACTCAGTAGTGAAGATCACAAGAATTTACTTGTGCCTATCCTATGTTGTGCCTATCCTATTGACATTTATTGACCCATTAATTAATATTGATAGAACTCCAGATCTAATCGTATTCGACTTTGCTCCAGCAGGGGAGGCGTCCAATCTGGCGGAATAAGATTGCAGGTTAGCGATGTTATTTTCAATCTCGGTGGTGTCAATGTACCGTTTCCCATGTTTCAAAAGTAGTTTTATAAGCGAAATACTGATAAAATTAGATGCTTTTTTGAAGGTATTTTAAGCAGGAGGTGGTGAAATGTCTCAGGAGAAAGTGATTGTAACGGCTGCACTTACTGGGTCTGTTCATTTCCCGAGCATGTCAACGCACTTGCCGCTGACTCCCAAGCAGATCATAGAGGATGGTATCAGGTCGGCAGAGGCTGGGGCAGCAGTACTACATATACATGTAAGAAATCCCGAGAATGGTATGCCCACACCCGACCTGGAAATTTTCCGTGAAGTGCTGACAGGTATCAAGGCCAAAACGAATGTTGTGATATGTGTGACTACCGGCGGTGGTATGGGCATGAGCACCGAGCAACGCGCCGCACCGGTAATTACATTCAAACCAGAAATGGCCTCATTGAATTTTGGTTCTATGAATTTTTCGGTATTCCCTGTTGCAGAAAAGATAACCGAGTGGAAATATCCTTGGGAAAAACTTTCCATGCTGGCCAGCGAAGATTACATTTTCCCCAATACGTTTAAGACTCTGCGAGAATTCTTATCGATTTTCTCCGCAAATGAAACAAAGCCAGAGTTAGAGGTTTATGATCTTGGTATGGTTAGCAATGTTGCATTTATGATTGGGCGGGGTAGCCTCAAGCCACCTGTTCATATTCAATTTGTAACCGGTACACTCGGGGGCGTTCCATCCACAATTAACAGTTTGGTGACTTTGGTTAATGCTACGAAGGAAGCGGTCGGAGCTGGTAATTTTACATGGTCTGCTATAGGTGCCGGTAGATCCCAGATGCCAATATGCTCTGTGGCACTTGCTATGGGAGGCAATGTGAGAGTTGGTTTGGAGGACAGCCTGTTTATAAGCAAAGGAGTTTTGGCCAAGAGCAGCGCCGAGCAGGTAGCAAAAATTATACGAATCACGCGCGAACTGAGTCTGGAACCGGCAACGCCCGACGAAGCAAGAAAAACATTAGGTCTTAAGGGACTGAGCAAGGTCAATTACTAAAAATAAAGGAGTAGTATGATTTATTTAGAAGATTTCCAGGTCGGCCAGAAAATAACTACACGCGCCCGCACTGTGACCGAGGCAGACATTGTTAATTTTGCTGCGTTAAGCGGTGATTGGTACGGTATCCATGTTGATGCAGAACTGGCCAAGAAAACCATTTTCGGCGGACGCATTGCACACGGCTTTCTTGTGCTTTCTATTGCTTCTGGGTTTATCACACCGTATGAAGTCGCTGTGATTGCTTTCTATGGCATGGATAAGGTAAGGTTCACAGGTCCGGTAAAGATAGGAGACACAATACACTTGGAGACTGAGGTAATTGAGATACAGGATAAAGGGGAATTTGGAGTTGTCGCCAATCAATGGCACATTAAAAACCAGCGCGGAGAGGATGTTGCCGTTCTGATCACTAAAGCAGCAGTCGCCAAGAAGCCAAAGAAATAAGAGATGCAGTCAACACCTTATACACTAAATAATTTGAGGAGGAGGCTGACCTAGTATGCAAAGACCGGTTTCAGCTTACACTGACCGTGATGACGGGTTGCATCCTTACGCTAATCCCGCGTATTACGAATGGTGGTATTCAGATGCAAGGTTTGATAACGGGTATTCGTGCGTCCTGACCTGGCACTGGCTTAACGAGTTTTTGAAGCCCCACATACCTACCATACAACTCTTCATTTATACACCGGAAGGTAAAAGGTATGCAGGTTTGGACGCGGTCGATCCAAAAGACTGCACTGCCAGTCAGGAATTCTGCAACGTGAAAATGGGGAGCAGTTATTTACGGCAAGAGGGCAAGGTTTACAAGATGTCAATGCATAGCCGTAATGTTGGTTGCGACCTTACGTTCCAGGGCACTATACCAGGTTGGAAAAGCGGTGACGGTAAAATTCCTATTAACGGTGGAGAAATGGTTCAAGGTTGGGTAATTCCCTGCCCCAGGGCAAGGGTGGAAGGTAAGCTATTTATCAAGGATAAAGAAATTCAGGTCAAAGGAGACGGATATCACGACCATAACTGGGGAAACGCCGATCTGTACGACATTTTCCATGGATGGTACTGGGGAAGGTTGAACGATCCGAAATATACGATTATTTTCTCCAATACCCAGGCGTTAAATGGCCAAATTCTGCCCTCTCTTTACATTGCCGATGAAAAATCAACTGTATTATCGACCGACAGATACGATTTTGCCGTTGAGAAAGAGGAACCTGATACAGCTACCGGACAATTGTATGCCAAAATCATTACGCTTAAATACAGCGGGGATGACATCAAATTAAGGTGCCGTCTTGATACCAAAACCGTAGTCGAACACAATCAACTCCCAAAGGTTAATGAATACAATATGTTCAACTGGAGATTCCTGGCAGATTACGAGGGTGAAATCACATTAGACGGTAATACGGATAAGATTAGAGGCGAAACAATTCACGAGAGGTTGCTTTTCAGGGCTTAATTTAGTAAATCTTCATAGATCAAATTGAGTTTGCGGATTTATATTACAGTATTCTAGAAAAAAATTAAAGGAGGGTTTATACGGATATGCCTGACAGAGTTGGAATAGTGGCGGCCGCAATGACGAAATTTGAGGCGGCCAAACCCTGGCAACATCTTGCCGAGTTGGTGCTGGAGGTGACGGATAAAGTCGTTGAAGCTGCCGGCATCTCACTTCAAAACGATGTGGAAAGCGTAGTCAGTTGTTCGCAGGACCACTGGGATGGCAGAACGATTTCCTCGATGCCCATACCTGATGTTACCTGTGCCCACCTGAAGGATGAGTCAAAAGTAGCCGGCGATGGTGCTTATGCTGTTCTCTATGGCGCCATGCATGTTCTTTCGGGCGATCATAAATTAGTACTGGTGGTCAGTCACTGCGCTGAATCGCACACCGACGGCACTATTATTGAGAACTGGTCGATCGATCATGTATTCACCCGTATGCTTGGCCTTGATTACACTATGGCAGCGGCCATGCAGGCCAGAAGATATATGGACAAATATGGTGTTACTCCCGAACAATTTGCCAAGGTGGTGGTTAAAAACAAGGGTAATGCCAAAAAGAATCCATACGCACAGGAATCGGCAACACTGAGTGTTAATGACGTTTTAAAGTCGAAGATGCTGGCGGATCCTATTACTGTGATGGACAAGAAACCTGTATCCGATGGTGCCTGTGCCATGATACTTGCCACAGAGGAGATCGCTAAAAAACTAACCGATAAACCGGTGTGGATAAAGGGAGCCGGCAACTGTTATGATCCACATTTTCTGGGGGACCGCGAACTGGCTGATTGTGATGCCTTAGAATCTGCATCTAAGAAAGCGTATAAGATGGCGGGAATTAAGAACCCGGTCAAAGAGATAGATCTTGTGGAACTATCTGAATATTATTCCTACCAGGAGCTCTTATGGACCGAGGGTCTCGGTTTATGCAAACGGGGAGAAGGCGGAAAGCTTATCGATAGCGGAAAGACACAATTAAAGGGTGAAATACCGATTAACCCGTCGGGTGGCTTGCTCTCAGGTATCCCCGTTACTGTGGCAGGGATGTCAAGGGTTGCAGAGGCTGTCTGGCAGTTGCAGGGCCGGGCAGGAGAGCGACAGGTCCCTGGAGCCAAACTGGCGGTAGCCCACGGCTGCGGTGGAATCTGCGGCCAGATGCATTGCGTCCTGGTATTGGAAAAGGGAGGCAAGTGACATGCATAACAGGGTTGCCATTGTTGGCATCGGGCAGACAACGCATAGCGGCAGACGGCCGTATGTTAATGATGGCGAGTTAATTTACGATGCTGTTACAAGGGCACTGGCCGATGCGAACTTAAGTTTGAAAGATATTGAATCCGTAATGCTGGGCAATATGGATCTTTTCGAGGGGCACCATCTAAATGATGCTATGCTATCTCTTTACAGTGGAGCCATGGGTAAACCCGGTTTCAAGATGAATACCGGTGGTACTGTCGGTACCATGTTAGCCATACAGGGCTGGTATCATATAGCTTCAGGAATGTTTGATACCTGTCTTGTTATCGGGTGGGAGAAACATGATGAAGGTCCTGTTACTCCGGCAATAACGACTATTACGGATCCATCAGTAGATCGGCCGTTCATGGTTGGCGCCATTGGAGGCCTGGCAACAGTATCAATAGATTATATGAACAGGACAGGTTGCAAATTGGAGCATGCCGCGATGGCGCGCGCAAACGCGTCATTGAATGCGGCAAGGAACCCCAATGCTCACCTGCGTGACAAATACAGCATGCAAGATGTGCTTAATGCCAGGATGGTACTCTATCCGCTAAATCTGCTTATGTGTTGTCCTACGAGCCTCGGAGCCTGTGCCATGGTATTTGCCAGCGAAAGCAAAGCCAGGAAGATAACCAAGAAACCGGTATGGATCAAGGACCACGTTACTGTGCACGTAGAATATGGCGGAGCACAGTTCGGAGTTGGGGAGAAACGCTGGACGTCTCACATGCAGGCAGGTTCGACAATATTTAAGCGAAACCACATCACGAACCCGAGGAAGGAAACGCAGGTCTTTGAAATGTATGATCCTTTTGCCTTCGCTATCCCCTCCTGGATGGAGGACTTTGGCATCTGCGATACCGGGGAAGGATGGAAACTGGTTGAGAAAGGAGCGATTGCCCTTGAAGGTGAATACCCTATAAACCCATCCGGTGGCGTCATGTGCACCAACGCCATTGGCGATTCAGGGATGCTAAGGGTAGCTGAAGCGGCACTTCAAATCAGGGGAGACGCGGGGGAACATCAGGTAACCCGGGAAGTGAAACAGGCTCTGGCTAGCGGATTCGGTGGTTCTTATTGGACCGATCTACTTTTATTGAGTAAAACTACGGATTAATTGGAGGTAATAGATATATGAAACCTAAGGCGCAAGAAGAACTGATTTACCTGGATATGACGCTCAAAATGCCATTCAAGTGGCGCACCGGTGAGCCAATGGGAGAATTTTTCAGGGAACTGAAGGCAAACGGAAAAATCTATGCAAATCAATGCCCCAAGTGCGGACGTAATTTCTGCCCTCCGGTAAATGTATGTACCAGAGATCATTCGAGATGCAGCGCAAAAGATAAGTGGGTAGCGGTAGGGCCCAAGGGCACAGTATTGACCTTCTTCATTTCCGAGCAGTCATTTTTAATCCCGACTACAGGCGAAATGCTGAAGGTGCCTTTCAGCGTGGGAATCATGCTGCTTGACGGCGCGCCTGTTGCGCTTCAGCACAACCTGGAGGAAACGGATCCCGAGAAGATCAAACCTGGAATGCGGGTGGAAGCTGTATTAAAGCCAAAAGGAGAGCGCAAGGGCAATATATTTGACATAATACACTTCAAGACTATTAAGGAATAATAACTTTAAGAAGAGAGGATAATGATGGCTAACGAAGCTGTAAAGAAGGAACCTATCTTCACTGAAGGCTATGTAATAATGCCTTATAAATACTCTGTGGGTACGCTGGCAAGCAAGTTTTTCATCCAGATCAGAGACAGTAAGAAAATAAACGGTGTGAAATGCCCCAAATGCAATATGGTAATTGTCCCTCCCCGGTCTGTATGTATAAAGTGTTTCAGCAAAATCGAGGATCTGGTTGAATTGAGCGGGAAAGGTACCCTCGTAACTTATACAGTGGTTCACTACGATTCGGCTGTTCAGGCGATGAAGCCACCTTATGCAGTCGGAGTAATCAAGTTGGACGGCGCTGATACGGCGATAACGCATTTTATCGGCGAAGTCGATTTCAAGGAGTTAAAGGCTGGTATGAAGCTGGAAGCTGTATTCAATGAGACCAGGAATGCCAATATCCTTGATATCAAGTATTTCAAACCGGTCAAAAAGTAACGAATAAAAGCATTAAATGATATTGGCTCCTTTGAGAGCCAGGATCAGAATCCTCATACATTTACCCAGTGACTAAGAAAGGCAATTGAGATGATTATGCAGATTTGATCTGCTTTGTATTACCACCATTCTTTAATTGTTGAGAGGTGCGAAATTATGACACAACGTGTAGCCATAGTCGGCATCGGCCAGACCCACCATTCCGGAAGGCGTCCTTATCATAACGACGGTGAGGTAATCTACGATGCCGTTAGCGCAGCCCTTGCAGATGCCCAGTTGTCTATAAAAGACATCGATAACGTAATTATAGGTAATATGGAACTTTTCGAAGGCCACAGCCTCAATGATGCCATGCTGCTGGATTATACCGGCGCATCGGGAAGATCCGGCTTCAAGATGAATACCGGGGGCACGGTAGGCACGATGAGTGTGATTTCAGGCTGGTATAACGTAGCATCCGGATTATGTGATACTACCCTGGTTATAGGTTGGGAAAAGCATGACGAAGGGCCGACTACTTCAGCTATAACCACAATCTGGGACCCCTCTATAAACCGGCCATTTGAAGTCGGCGCGATTTCCGGGCTTGCAATAATTTCCAATGTATATATGATGAGAAGCGGCTGCCCCCTCGAAATCGGTGCAATTGTCCGTGCTCAGGCCTCGGACAATGCTTCGAGGAATCCCAATGCCCATTTGAGGGATAGGTATACTGTTCAGGATGTTATGAGCGCAAGAATGGTCCTGTATCCGCTGAATTTGCTAATGATATGTCCCACAAGCTTGGGTGCATGCGCTCTGGTATTGGCTGGCGAGAAAAAAGCCAAGAAAATAAACAAAAAACCTGTATGGATCAGGGACCATGCTACGGCACACCAGGTCACCCGCGGCATGGATTTCATCGGAGAAGCGGGGAAAGTAGATACGTCAATGACTGTAACGGGAAGGAAGATTTTCCAGCGGAATCATATCACCAGGCCGATGAGTGAGATCCAGGTCTTCGAGATGTATGATCCCTGCGCCTTTTGCCAGCCTGCTTGGCTGGAAGAATTTGGCCTGTGCGAGGCCGGTCAGGGTTGGCGCTTAATTGAAAAGGGTGTTACGGCGAGAGAAGGAGCGTTTCCAGTATCTCCTTCCGGTGGCACTCTGTGCACCAATGCCATAGGCGACACAGCCACTGTACGTGTAGCTGAGGCGGCTTTACAGGTGCGCGGCGATGCCGGCGATCATCAGGTGACCAGGGAAGTGAAAATGGCATTAGCAAGCGGTTACGGGGGCATGTACTGGACCGACCTGCTGCTGCTGAGCAATACACTGGATTAGCTTGCCGGACCTGTGAAATTTTGGATGGTAAGTATTACATTAAGAGGGATTTGGAATCCCTCTTAAATTATTTTACTGGAGGTAGAAATGCCCGAATTCCGCGATATTATATATGACGTCAAAGATCATATTGCCACAATTACTTTAAACCGGCCCAAGATGCTTAACGCCTGGTATAGAGGTATGAACGATGAATTAAGACAGGCGACAAAATTAATAGATGATGATCCTGATGTAAGGGTTGTCATCATTAAAGGTGCGGGCGACAAGGCGTTTTCATCCGGGATAGATTTAAAAAAAATCGCTGCAGGAGAAAATTTCATTACGGGACCTGATATCCGCGATTATTACGATGGGATCCGTAAGCTGCGGGAAGTTTTTAGCTTATTTGAAAAAATGGCCGTCCCTGTGATTGCAGCTATTAATGGCTATTGCCTGGGTGGCGGATTGGAACTGGCACTTGCCTGTGACATCCGCCTGGCCACAGAAACAGCTGTATTTGCGCTGCCGGAGGTTCAACTCGGCATAATACCCGATATGGGCGGATGCCAGAGGTTACCCAGGGCTGTGGGAATAGGAAAAGCCAAGGAGCTTATCTATACGGGACGCCGCATTGGCTCAAGTGAGGCATTCCGCATCGGCCTGATCCAGCAAGTATATCCCAAAGAAAAGCTCATGGATGAGGCAATGAAATTGGCATCGGAAATCGCCGGCTACAATCCGGTGATAGTCCAGGCCGCCAAGCGTGCCTGCAATTTTGCCATGTCTTATCCCCTTGATATCGGTCTCGAATTCGAAACGACGACATCAGCATTTACCATGAGAGATGTCCAGCAGGGGTCCGGCCCCTTTTCAGTAAAATAGGCTATTTATACGTAACCATTTTCAATCCATGGTAATTTAATACTTGCCGGTTAGGGGGTTAGTTCATTGCTATGCCGGAATTAAAACACCTGTTCCAGCCCATAAAAATAGGTAACATGACTTTACAGAACAGGCTGGTGCTGCTGCCGATGGCGTTAGGATACGCGCAAGACGGAAAACCAACGCACAGGCTGATTAAGTTTCTTGAAGAAAGGGCTGAAGGAGGGATTGGGGTAGTTTGCACACCTTTCAGTATATTCCCCTCTGGTGATACCTTTATGGGTTATATGGGATTAGATGCATCCGAGGATAAGTATATTGACCCTATGAAGGCAGTTGCAGATGCAATACATAAATGCGCTGTGCCTATAATTGGCCAGCTTACTACTATTTCTGTATGGCGCAAGGATAGTGACGCGGACCTGGAATTTGTCGGGCCTTCAGCGGTAGCTGTGAGACCAAAGGCACACATACCCAGGGAAATGACAAAAGAAGAGATCGATATTTATATTCGGCAGCACGGTAATGCGGCCAGGAGGCTGCGGGAAGCGGGTTATGATGCTGTAGAAGTCATGGGTGGAGTGGGCAATATTATAAGCAGGTTTATTTCACCCCTCGCCAATAGGCGTGATGACGAATATGGCGGAAGTTTTAAAAACAGGATGAGGTTACCCCTGCAGATCATTGAGGATATACAGAAGAAAGCCGGACTGGATTATACCCTTTTATGGAGGTACTCCGGACACGAGTTTATGGAGGGGGGCTATGAAGTTGAGGAGGCGATTCAGATTGGGCATGCCTTGAAAAACGCTGGCGTGAAGTGGCTGAACATCCAGGTTGGCTGGCATGATAGCCAGGTGCCTCTTATCACTAAAGAGGTACCCCAGGGCAGCTTTGCTTATATTGGCGAAGCCATAAAAAAAGCCGTCGGCATACCGGTAGTCACGTCGTACCGCATCACGGACGTAGTAATGGCCGACCGTATTATTGCCGAGGGTAAGGCAGACCTGGTTGGCATGGCACGTGCTTTCATCAGCGATCCGGAACTCGCAAACAAGGCAAGGGAAGGCAGATTTGACGATATAAATAAATGTATATGCTGCTGCCGGTGCGTTGACCAGACAGTTGGCTCGGGAAAATCGCTGGATATGTGCAGCGTAAACGCGAGGATAGGAAAAGACCTTGCTAAGGACATAAAGCCGGCTATCAGGAAGAAAAAGGTGCTGGTGATTGGTGCGGGCCCCGCTGGCATGGAGGCAGCCAGGGTATGCGCTATTAGGGGACACAAGGTAAGCATCTGGGAAAAAAATGACTCTACCGGTGGATCGCTGAACCTGGCAAAAGCCCCACCTGACAAATCTGAGATCGGGTATGTGCAGACCTATTTGGAAAGCCAGATAAAGAAGCTGGGTATCGAGTTGCGAACAAATATGCAGGCTACAGCGGAAAATGTAATCAATGAAGAAGCTGACACGGTAATTGTAGCTACGGGCTCGATGCCCTGCATGCCCGGTATAGCCGGCATTGATAAAACCGATGTCGTGAGCGCACTTGACGTATTAAAAGGGGAGAAAGGGATCGGAGACGAAATTGTAATCATAGGAGGGGGTTTGATCGGCTGTGAGGTTGCCAGTCTGCTTGTAAGCAAAGGTAAACGGGTTACAGTCCTGGAGATGCTTGACAAGATTGGAATCGATATCGGGCCGTCCGAGAGGTTCGTTACTGTTATGAAGTTGAAGCAATCAGGAGTCCGATTGGAGCCTAAAACACGCGTTACTGAAATAACGGATCACAAAGTTAAAGCAATCCGGGATAATCAGGAGTTGACATGGGAGGCCGATAGCGTCATTATAGCCGCGGGTATGCAGAGTAACAACGGCCTGTTCTCAGAATTATCCTCCCGCCTTAAGGAAGTGTATTCTATCGGTGACTGTGTGGAGCCCAGAAGGATCGGGGAAGCCATAAAAGAAGGATACAGGGTTGGTTTACAGGTATAGGCGATGCCTACGATAGTCGCTGTTTGCAGGAGTGATGCCAAAGGCACAAGAAAGCTGCCTGTCGAAAGCGGGGTGTTCGAAATTGGAACAGGACTCATGGGTGATGCACATGCCAAGTGCAATCCCGTGCGAGAAGTCAGCCTTCTTGCCCTGGAAAGCATAGGCAAAATGAAAATAAAAGGATTAAGCTTCAAACCCGGTGATTTTGCCGAGAATCTGACTACGGAAGGCATTGACCTGCCTGCATTGCCGGTGGGGACTCGTTTTCAAGTAGGGGAAAGCGTTATCTTCGAACTAACCCAGATCGGGAAAAAATGCCATACAGAATGCGCTATCTTTAAAGAGGTAGGAAACTGCATCATGCCCAAAGAAGGCGTTTTTGCCAGGGTGGTACAGGGTGGGGTGGTGAAGGCCGGAGATGAGATCAAGATAATATAAAAGTAAATAGATAATACCAGAATCTTTAGCCGGATGAATCCATGGACGAATATACCCAACCTGATTACAATAACATTGCCTTAATCACTATCGATCTTCAAAATGACTTCTGCTTACCCGGAGCCGTACTGGAAATCAAAGGAACGGTGGAGATAATTCCATATGTAGTACAACTGTTAAAGCTCTTTAGAAAATGTAAAAGGCCGATTATTCATATCGTAAGATTATATGAGGAAGATGGATCAAACGTAGATCTTGCAAGAAGAAAAAGAATCCAAAATGGTGTGAGGGCGGTAGCGCCATTTTCGGAAGGCACTGAATTAGTCAAGGACTTAAAGCCCAACACTATGAGACTGGATTCCGGTATGATTCTCCAAGGTGGCGTTCAGGAAATAGCTTCACATGAATTTGTTATTTACAAATCCCGCTGGGGAGCCTTCTATAACACTCCATTGGAAACATTTCTGAAAGAGAAGCATATTACTACGTTGGCCTTTACCGGATGCAATTTCCCTAACTGCCCGAGAACGTCAATCTACGAAGCAAGCGAGCGGGATTTTAGAATAATCGTGATACAGGATGCTATTTCGGGGATCTATGAACGCGGATTGCAGGAATTGAGCAATATAGGTTGTGAGGTTATTGGAACACAAGATTTCTTAAGCAAATTCCAAGCTTCGGCATAGGTTACGTTGATCTGATTTACAGCCTAATCTCTTGAACCAGGTTGTTACGGAAGGATTGTCGGCAAGAGTTTGGCTGCCGAGCCAGGATTCGAACCTGGGCAAATGGATCCAAAGTCCATCGTGCTACCACTACACAACTCGGCAGTTCGTTTTTAAGGTTATCACAGTTATTTTAGAACGGTCAATAAAACAATGATAAAACAATGATACTTTATAACGTGTATTTGCAGCGGCTTTTTTATTGGTGAAAGGCCAACTTTAAATTACTAGCCGAAGTCATGATTTATGCCGAAGGTCGGACTCGAACCGACACGAGAGTTGCCCCTCAACAGTTTTTGAGACTGCCGCGTCTACCATTCCGCCACTTCGGCCCGGACCGATTAATACTGGTGCCGAGGCCCAGAATCGAACTGGGGACACGTAGATTTTCAGTCTACTGCTCTACCGACTGAGCTACCTCGGCGCGGATGATATTGTAGCTTTTACCCCTTTTGAGTGTCAAAGTTAAATCAGATAGGCTTTTACATATGCATCTTATAACGCCCAAACCTTTTATGACCATTGAATTGCATATTCTAACGGATTAAAATAGTGATGCGGGATTAAAAGGGATAATGACACAGAACACTTTTCCTTGCAGTAAATGCGGCCAGCAAAATTATATAGGTGACCCATCATGTCGTCACTGCGGAGAAAACTTTCAATATTACTGCCCGCAATGCCGGGCAAAAGTGACTGGCAGTGATTCAGTATGCCCTAATTGCGGAGGTTTATTAAATTGGCCTGCTAAAAATGATCAGCCAGCGAGAGGTACAGGTGAAAACGAAGTAAAAGACCGACCTAAATCTGGAGGCAATTGGGCTGCACCACTTATAGGATTAGTAATTATAATTCTCGTTATTGCAGCCGGTATATATGCCTTGATGAAGCTATCGGAAAAACCTAACCCGCCAATAATAGTGGATAACAGTACTACTGCTAAACCCAAAGATGTCTTTGTCCCGGATAACAGGCCGCCCGTAATAAGCGATGTAGTAGCAGAAAATTTAACTTATAATTCCGTTGAAATCCGCTGGACAACGGATGAGCCGTCTACCAGCCAGGTCTTGTGGGGGCTTAAGGACGAGTACCCTCAACCTACACCGCAAAAGGAAGCACTGGTTACGCAGCATTCAGTTGAGCTGGCAAACCTCAAGACAAAAGCGACATATTTCTTTAAAGTAAGGTCTGTGGATCAGGTCAATAACGAGTCGATATCAGATGAAAAATCATTTGATATCGGTAAACCTCCAGGAACAGCGAAGGTCGAGGTCGGGTGGTATGGGATGCTGCAGGAACAATCCAACTCGGCAAATATAACGACCCGGATAAGCGGAATAATATTAAACACTGGTGACTTAATGCTTAAGCCAAAAGATATAGAAGTTGTCATCAAATATGAGGTCGCAGGGAAATCCGGTTCTAGTGAAGTATATGCCCAGCTCGATCCATATCCAGAGGAAGTAAGGCCGGGTGACGCGCATAACTTTACGGCAATTGTGTTCAGGGAGATAAAACCAGTCTATTCAATCACAGCACGGGTCGTCAATCAGTAGTCTAAAATCAATGGAATATTGGTGATTATCCGCCTAATCGCACAAGTGGTATTCCTTTAGCGCAAAGCGGACACTCCGGCGGGTTATAGGTTTTCGTGGCCGATTTCAAGCAACTGAATAGATTAGTGCCCAGATCTATATTTTGATCGGAGCGGTCAACAAGTACGCCAACTCCAATTATATTGCCGTTTAGTTTTTTCACAGCATTTATGACTTCAATTACAGAACTGCCGGTAGTAAGTATATCGTCTACTATCAGGACTCTTTCGCCTGGCTCTATGGTAAAGCCTCTGCGGAAGTTGCGTATATTGCCTTCTTTCTCGGCGAAAATACTTCTGACTCCCAGTTGTTTCGCTGTCTCAAACGCGATAATTACTCCGCCGGTGGTAGGACCTGCCACTACCTGGATAGTATCATTCGTAAAGTGCTGAGCAATTAAGTAGCATAGTCTCTGCGTATATTCCGGATATTGAAGTACCTTAAATTTTTCCCAGTATGTGGAGGAGTGCAGGCCGGACGTCAATAAGAAATGGCCCTCGATCAGGGCACCAGCTTTTTTAAAAATATCCAGGACTTCCTGCGACATGTATCTTCCCCACGCATGATTTATTTTGCGTCAGCAATTCTTATTGCCGGTTGATTGAATATCTCAGCCGATTGCTCTGATTCTAGACTCGCTTTGGCAGGATATGAAGAGTTATGCTGCACAACCCGCCACCTGTCTGGGGGCCAGTAGAGGAGCCAGGCTTTTCCGATTATTGAATCAGACGATATAGTCCAACCATTGTGAGAATCATCGCTGTTGTTACGGTCATCTCCAAGAACGAAATAACTATTGTCAGGTATCGTCCTTTCGAATACCGTATACCTCGGAGGCTCAAGTATATAAGGCTCATATAGCATGATGCCATTTACATATACCTTTCCATTTTTAATCTCGACCCTGTCCCCGGGGGCTGCGATAATGCGCTTGATTAGATCCTCGTTATGCCTTGGCGAGTAAAAAATGATTATGTCTCCGCGTTGCGGTGTACCTAATGTGTATGACAATTTGTTAGCGATAATATGATCGCCGGGTTGTATGGTGGGCAACATCGAGATATTGAATACCTTAAAGCTTTTAATAGTTAATTGAAGGGACAGGTATATTATAATAGCTATGGCAAGCGTTATTAATAGTTCTCGGATTAACCTCAAATTATTTCCTAAAGGGTATTTTTTAAAATTTCAAGAATTATAAGGCATACGGGATTTTTGTGCTAATGCTGATTAAACCAAATTGAATATTATGCGTTATATACACAGGAGATTGATAAATCTGTTAATTCGGAATAAGATTTTTCCAGGTGATCTATTTAGTTCTGTTATCATATTATTTAAATACGGAGGTAAAATGAAAAAAGTTTATCTAATCATCAGCATTATTGTCCTCTTTACAGTGTTGGCAATTGTTGGGTTTGGTTGTGCACCTGAGAGAAACCAATCGCAGGTGCCGATTGAATTGCCACGAGTAATGGCTGCCGGTGAGCTTCTAGGCAAATCGGGCATCATTATCAGCCAGCAGAGTGTGGGTCTTTGGGTCAATGGGCTTGGCAAGTCCACCGCAGCGCCAGATGTGGTGCTTCTCTCAATCGGCGTGGAATCACAGGAGAAGACCGTGGCTGAAGCGCAGAGAGGTGCCGTTGACGCTATGAACCGGGTTATGACAGTGCTGAAAAACAGCGGAATTGCCGATAAGGACATCCAAACTAAACAATTCAATATACAACAAGTAACCCGCTGGGATGATAAACAATCCACGCAAGTTGTGATCGGTTACAGGGTGACAAATACAGTTCTTGCAAAGATCAGGAGTATAGATAAAGCCGGATCGGTAATTGACAGCGCCGCGGCTGCGGGCGGTGATTTAATAAGAGTAAATAGCATAGATTTCACAGTTGACGACCCTGCACCATATTATAAGATTGCCCGGGAAAAAGCTTTGCAGTATGCAATGGAAAAGGCAAAACAAATGGCGCAGATATCGGGCGTCAAGTTGGGCAAACTGCTGTATGTCAACGAAGGATCTGTCTATACTCCGCCTGCACGCGATAACTACATGAAATACGCAGGCGCGGATATGGCACCCGCTGTTCCCACACCGATTAGCCCGGGTGAGCTTGAGTTCCAGGTGACCGTCGAAATGGTTTATGAAATAAACTAAAGTACTTTATTAGAAGCGGATGAAATTAAGCCCCCTCAATTAACGGAGGGGGCTTCTATTACTTTTGCTAAATCGCGCAGCAGGATGCTAAAATTAATTCGGACTTGAGTGTATCAAGTCGCAATTTAAATTCGTATACAAATATATGGTTTAACTACATTAAAAGTTCTCCGTATTATTTCAGTATATTGCTTAACTGAGCGAAAATGATAAGTAGGCCCATTGATTTCATGGCATATTCCCTTTCACTGGCTGAGTTGGCTCTGGGTTATACCAGTCCAAACCCGGCCGTAGGTGCAGTAATTGTCAGGGATGGTGTTGTCGTTGGCCTGGGACATACACAGCAACCAGGTATGGAACATGCTGAGGTCATGGCACTTAACCAGGCAGGCGAAATGGCCAGGGGAGCAACCATGTATGTAACTCTTGAACCGTGCTGCCACCACGGCAAGACGCCTCCGTGTACGGATACCATAATCGGTGCAGGAATATCGGAGATCCACATTGCGGTGATCGATCCCAATCCATTGGTCTCAGGAAAAGGGATCCAAAAGCTCGAGGCAGCCGGGATCAAAACTTATTTAGGAGAATATGAACAGAAGGCAAAAGAAATAAATGAGGGATATTTTAAATACATTACTACGGGTATACCTTTTGTCATAACGAAGTTTGCCATGAGCCTGGATGGGAAAATAGCCACTAAAAGCGGTGATTCGAAATGGATCACCGGTGATGATGCAAGGAATTATGCGCACGGGCAAAGGCACATAGTGGATGCCATAATGGTAGGGGCCGATACAATCCTGATCGACGATCCGAAGCTTACCGTGAGAGGGTATAGCGGCAAGGGTGGTAGATCAAAGCTACAGCCGCTACGCGTTATCGTTGATGGCAAGGGAAGAGTCCCGACTACGGCGAAAGTATTTTCGGAACCAGGAAAGACGCTGATTGCGGTCGGTGATGTGTACGAAACCAGGGAGAAATTAAGGATAAAGCGGGCAGGGTTGGAATATATCGTCCTTAAATCAAAGGATGGGTTAATCGACCTTGCCGAATTACTTAAAATCTTAGGCCAAAGGCAAATCACTACCGTTATGGTCGAAGGTGGCAGTAAGCTTTTAGGCTGTTTGTTTGACCAGCAACTTGTAGATAAAGTCCTTGTATTTATAGCCCCAATAATTATCGGAGGAGAGGAAGCTAAAACTGCGGTCAGCGGCTATGGAGTAACCAAGGTTGCCGATGCACTTCACTTAAAAAGGGTAAAAGTCGAAAGATTTGGTGACGAATTATTAATAAGTGGTTATACCTCATTATAACATTATGTTCACTGGTATTATTGAAGAGATAGGCATAAGTAAAGCTATAACGAGAAACAGCCTTACTGTTGAGGCAAGGATGGTGATGGAAGACATGCGACTGGGAGACAGCATAGCAGTTAATGGGGCTTGTCTCACAGTTATAGATATGAGCAAGGAGAGTTTCGCGGTTGAGATTATGCCCGAAACAAAAAGGTTGACCAATTTGGGTAGCCTTCACCGAGGCGACCGCGTAAATCTTGAACGTGCTCTGTCAGCACAGGGCCGTTTTGGGGGTCATTTTGTCCAGGGTCATGTAGATGGAATAGGGAAGATGCTTTCATCAGTTACGGAAAATGAGGCAGTAATTGCAAGTATTTCCGCACCTCCGGGAGTGATTGGTTATCTGGTTAAGAAAGGTTTCATAGCAGTCAACGGCGTGAGCCTTACAATTACGGAATGCACCTCGAATTATTTTTCGGTATCACTTGTAAGTTATACAAGGCAAAACACAAATTTAGGGTTATTAAAACGGGGCGATGCTATCAATCTCGAGGTTGACATAGTTGCTAAATACATCGAAAAATTTTATCATCCAAACAAACCAGAACGCATAATTGATTTGTTGCAGAAGTATGACTATCTAAAAGCGAGGTGAATTCACGTGCCATTATCACCGATACCTGAAATTATTGCAGATGTTAAAGCCGGCAGGTTCATTATCATAGTTGATGATGAGAACCGGGAAAATGAAGGTGATCTTGCTGTAGCAGCAGAAAAGATAACACCGGATGCTATTAATTTTATGGCGAGCCATGCCAGGGGACTCATTTGCTTACCCATTATCGGCAAGCGGCTGGACGAACTGCGCATCCCGCCCATGGTGCACGAGAACACGTCTAAATTCACCACGGCTTTTTCCGTATCGATTGAAGCAAAGAACAGGACCACAAGCGGTATTTCTACCTTCGACCGTGCGGCCACTGTTAAAGTAGTGCTGGATCCGAAAACAAGGACTGATGATATTGCACGTCCTGGTCACATGTTCCCATTGCGGGCAAGGGAAGGAGGAGTGCTCGTCCGCGCCGGACATACCGAGGCTATAGTTGATCTGGCAAGGATGGCTGGGCTATACCCAGCTGGTGTTATCTGCGAAATTTTAAATCAAGATGGAACAATGGCACGGCTTCCGCAACTTGAAAACATAGCCGAAAAATTCGGGATAAAAATAGCAAGCATTGCTGATTTGATTACGTATCGCAGAAAAAATGAAAGGCTCGTTCAAAGAGTAGCCGAAGCCAAATTCCCGACAAAATATGGGGATTTCACTATAATAGCTTACAAGAGTACAGTTGACCCGGATGAACATATTGCTCTTGTGAAAGGCGATATCACTAACGGCAAATCGGTTTTAGTTCGCGTCCATAGTGAATGTGTTACCGGCGACGTTTTCAGTAGTCTGCGATGTGATTGCGGGGAGCAAGTACATATGGCAATGAGGATGATTACGGATGAAGGTCGCGGTGTTTTCCTGTATATGCGACAGGAAGGCCGTGGAATCGGAATTCATAATAAATTAAAAGCTTATGAGTTGCAGGACCAGGGATTGGATACCGTGGAGGCCAACATCGCACTTGGATTTGAGCCAGACCTGAGGGACTACGGAATCGGTGCTCAGATACTTGCCGATCTTGGATTGCATGAAATCCGCCTTATGACAAATAACCCCAGGAAAATTATCGGGCTCGAAAGCTATGGACTCAAAGTGGTTGAAAGCGTAAGATTACTGGTGGAACCAACTGAATACAATAAGAATTATCTCAAGACCAAGCAGGAGAAGTTAGGACATTTATTAGCTATCGACGATTAACTGACCATTATCAAGATTGAGGAGGGCATTAATGGCGAAAATTTATGAAGGAATGCTCATTGGGAAGGGTTTAAAGTTTGGCATCGTAATTTCCCGTTTTAATGAGATCATCACAGGAAGGCTGCTTGACGGGGCCAAGGATTCCCTTTTGCGTCATGGAGCCAGCGAGATGGACATCGATGTAGCCTGGACCCCAGGCAGCCTGGAAATACCCCTGATTGTAAAAAAGCTGGTTGATACTGGTAAGTATAACGCAATCATATGTCTTGGCGCCGTAATCCGAGGCGGCACGCCACACTTCGAATATGTAGCTTCGGAGGTTAATAGAGGTATCGCGAGATTAAGTCTGGAGACCGGTATTCCCATAATACAGGGAATCATAACGGCAGATAACCTGGAACAGGCTATTGAACGGGCTGGAGCCAAAGAGGGAAACCGTGGATTTGCCGCAGCTACCAGCGCAATCGAAATGGCAAATCTTATTAAGAATATTGGGGCTTAAATCCTAATCAGTAACTTTAAAAACCCTGTCGCCATGGCGGACTTTGTCTGTGACCTTGATGCCCACCGCGTCTCCGGGCTTTGCTGCAGCGACAGTCTGATTGTGGATTTGCATCGAGTTGACCAGGATCTCCATATCAGTCGTATGCCCTTTTATATGAATCTTGTCGCCGGCTTTCAGTTCGGCGGTTAACTCGATGGCTGCAACGACAGGCCTGGCGAAAAAGTCGGTTACTTTACCTATCTCAACCTCTGCCATATGAAAGCACCTCCATATATTACGAGAATACTGATAGCTATAGCTTTAGTATATTTATTCTTAGTTAATAAATCAAGACGATTTGTCTCTTACATATTGACCTTGCCCACAGTTCTATCCAGTCATAGGGGTGCAGTTCATAGTGAATGGTTCTTATGAGGTTAAAGATTACAAACCCAATTCCCTGGCAACGGCCTTGCGGTGGTAGTCGGCGTCACCATATGCCAACTCACCGGCCTTGGCGTTTCTATAATAGAAATGTAGATCGTGATCCATGGTGAAGCCGATGGCGCCGAATATCTGGTGTCCCAGGCTGGCAACACGCTTGAAGGCATCGCTGGTCCAGGCCTTTGCTATGGCTACTTCCATATCAGCCGGAAGGCCTTCACTAATTGTCCAGGCTGCTTTATAGGTAATAAATCTCGATCCGTCTACATCGGTGACCATATTAGCGCAGTAGTGCTGTATGGCCTGGAAGCTGCCGATAGGCCGGTTGAACTGAATCCTGTCTTTGGCATACTGTACGCTCATTTCCAGAACTGCATGGGCGCCGCCTACCATCTCAGCGCATTTGGCCACGGAAGCCTTCTTGAGTATGCTTTCAATTACCGGCCAGCCTTTATCCAATATGCCAACTACATTTTTCTTGGGCACGCTGACATTTTCTAGGACAACTTCACAAAGTTTGTCAAAGGCAAGGGTTTTCAAGACGGTGGTCTTGATTCCATGGCTCTTAGGGTCAACTAGGAAGATGGTCAAGCCGCTTTCAGGGTTAGTACTCTTTTTAGTACGGGCAACAACCAGCAGGTAGTCAGCAACGTTGGCATCCGGAACGAAGAGCTTGGTGCCGTTAATAATGTACTGGTCGCCTTTGGCAGCTGCTATGGTTTTTATTGATGCCGCTGTATAAGTACCATCCAGCTCGGTTAACGCCAGCGTCATTATCAGCTTCCCGGATGAAATTTGACTCAGGAACTCCTTCTTTTGTTCCTCGTTACCGCCCTCCAATAAAGTCATACCACCAAGAATAACTGTGGAGAAAAACGGTGCAGGCAAGATGTTGTATCCCATTTCTTCCAACAGGATCACTAAATCGAGAAAAGAACCGCCATTACCACCGTATCTCTCAGGGAATGCTAGCCCCATCCAGCCTAGATCTGCCATCTTTTTCCACATGTCGGGTGAATAACCGTTCTCGGTGGCAATTAATTCTCGCATTATTTTCTTGGGACATTCTTTTGACAGAAAGTCATGCGCTGTCTTTTTCAGCATTTCTTGTTCTTCAGTTAAACCAAGGTCCATGGCATGGTCCTCCTAATTCTCATTATAGATATTGCTAAGCCATATTGAGTCGATATGCAAAACTATTTTCGAGGTAAGCCTAAACCGCGTTGTGCAATGATATTACGTTGTATTTCTGAAGTTCCCGCACCTATCACACCGGAGATCGAATCTAGATAGCCGAGACAGACTTGTCCCCGGAGGGGTGCATACTTCGAGGTTGGTTGAAGTTGCCCGTAAGGCCCCATAATTTCCATGGCTACATTGGCCAATTTGCGACTCAGTGTAGTAGCGACAAGTTTTAAAACAGACGATTCCACATTTGGAAATAGGTCTCTATCAAGCATCCAAGCAGTTTGAAAGTAAAACATGTAAGCAATTTCAACGTCTATAGCTAAATTGGCTAATTTATTCTTCACTATGGGATTACTGCTGATCGGCTCTCCCTTGCGTTTCGTCTCCCTTGCAAACTCGATAAGCTCTTCAAATTGTCTACGAAAGGCTCCTATCGGCATTGAAAGACGCTCAAAATCTAAAGCTTGCATGAGATAATACCATCCCATGTTTATGTCACCGATTACATTTTTCTTGGGTACGCAGACATTATCAAAGTACATTTCATTAAATGAATGAATGCCAACCATATTGTATATTGGACGAATACTTATTCCAGGTGTTTGAGGTGGACCCCATCAGTAGGACAGGATAGGGGCCTGAATAAGAGAGAGTCCTGCCATTCCTACAGTGTTTGTTACCAAGGATTCTACCACA